>BNJU01003352.1_pt1 | contig 75440 bp, 109 predicted proteins | sample 8539281 | NCBI WGS metagenome assembly BNJU01 (sample SAMD00202456, study PRJDB9452) | human saliva metagenome | isolation source: human saliva | place: Japan
CTGGTACCGGTTTTTCCGCCGACATCGCATATCCTGCAACCGCTGCGGCTCCACTGTTCCTTCCCGCTACCGTTCTCTGGGCGCCTCATTTATAAACGCCGTGAGCGTATTGCGAAGCTCGTCTCTCTTACAGCTCAGCTCAATATTTCTATTATTGCACCTTTAATTCAAATGTTTTACAACATGGGGTTGATAATATGAACCACCGTTTACAGCGAACAAATACGCAGCCTGCGGTTGAATCATAGTTGTATTATAATTTTGTCGAAGAGTTTGTTTAAGATCCGTTGCTGCCATTATCCGCGAGTATGTATAAGTCGCTTATCCGCTTCTCCCGGCAAATCTATTGCGGTCTTTTGAACCGAATCGAATACCTTTTGATATTCATACAAAACTTCTGGCTTCCTTCAGCTCTTGAAATATCCACATCATCGCCACATTACAGGACTCATAAGGACCTCCGTAACATTCAGTACACCATGTCCGTTTCTGTTGGCGCATCTTATCTCCAGCCTCCGACTTCTTCGTCCCCCTAAGTCATAGCTTTCATTGCCTGTTATAATTCCCTCTTCCATGGCGGAGGCTACCGTAAATACCTTTGAAGTTGAACCGGCTCATATGTATCGCTGACAGCGTGGTTCTCCATATATTACTGAGCGCCTCCACCTTTGCCTTGTCATCCATCTCGGCCTGCTGTTCAGGCAGTAATAATTCAAATCTCTCTGGGATTATTCCGTCAAATGTTCTGCTGGCGCTAAAGCAGAATTTCACCGTTAAGTTCATCACTATTGCGCAGTCATATTTGAACCTGTAGAACTTTGCCCATTCTGCCGTATGTTTTCTACAATCTTGGATATTCAAATCTATGGTCGAAACCACCTTGTTTCCGTCCGTGAGTTTTAATCACTCTTTCAAGAGACGATTCATCATTTAAGTATCATGTTCTGCCCGACCTTCCGTTAATTTATCATTGTAATACTGCTCTGTTCCTGAATTACCGCTCAAATCTTCATTATTTGCAAAGCCTGTAACATTACATGCACGCCCGAACCGTAGGGATATCTTCTTACATAACTTTCTTCAGGCAATACCGTATACTCTTTCCAGGCTTTTACTCTCTTTGTAAAGACTTGTGTACTCTTCTTTTTTTTTTTCTTCAAAAGCTGTTTTTGCTCTTAAGCTTATATCATAGCATATTTTACATATGAGCTGTCCGACTTTCTGCAATGGTATTTTAACTCATCGACGCTGTCCGAAAACTTCACTCAGTATAGATACTGTAGCATTTAAATATTAATCTTCCTGATCTTCTTTATCTGTTTTCGGATCGATTATCAAGTGTAAACCTTTTCGCAGCAATATATGTTCCCGTTTCTGTCAGTGTATCACCTCTTTTGTAGGTATATCCATCGTCGATATCCTGCTGTGAGAGCTCTTTTGATTGTATTCATGAGACTTACTTCCTTGTAACGGCAGAATCTTACAATGCAGCTTGGCAGTCTAATCATAAACAGGAGATGATTACAAGCCTTCCTGCAAAGTGTCTAAGAGATTGGAAGTACTTCAGTCCCTTTACCTTTTTATTAATCACTTTTTATCTCGGGATATCTTCAAATTGTCTGACATATTCACTTTCGTTTTTCGTATGTTATAACTTGCAGTTCTTCTTAGCATAAATCCTTACCCAACTTATTTGTAGCTACATCATGTATGTGAGTCACGTCCAACGTAGTCGCTGTCATATTCTCCAGCCGAATCATTTTCATTTCTTAACTTTTCGAGATTTGATTCATGTGTCTGCTTTATGGTGGAAAGTCAACATTTTGCACTGTATTGCAATATGGTTGCACACAAAAAGCAGCATGACTACCATAGCCGCTGGCTTACAAACCTGTAAGATAGAGGAGTCCATGGACAATGCTCTTTCCCTGTTTTTCGCTTATCATTCTGTTTGTTTTGCCGCTTCATACCTTCAGAAAACTTAGGTGCTTTTCCGGAACAGCTGTTTCCGCACTGCTCTTACAACATTACCGTCTACATAATATTCTATCTCATGTACCTGACTTTTTCTTCGTTCCTTGCCTCTTAACAGTCTTTCATTTCTGAGACTCCTTTTCAAATACTCAGTTTTGCACTTTTGAATCTGGAATTTTCCTCCAACTCCTCCTCACTTGGCAGTATCCTTGCCTTTCTCGTAATAACTCTTCCCTTCGATTTGTTCACCAGACACTGAAACAGGAAATTTTTCTAGAGACAAACACATGGTGACTCAGCGGCTAAAGTGCCTGTTTTTACTCTTCTGTCCTCTAAAGAATGGAGATGTGATAACGAGACAACCTTCCTCCCGGTTTCAATAAATCAGTCATTACGTTATTGAGATCAAAGGTTAAAACCTCAAAGCTCTTTGTTTAATTCAATTCTTTGTATGGCTGAAATGTTCTCTTTGGGATGTCCTCCTGTCACCTGTACCTCTTTCATAGGAATCGAGCTTTTGTAATATCCGCAACTCAAAGTGGTTTCTGTTCTCTTCTTGTTCACCATATTCAACAATATGTTTTTGCAATGTTCTTTGCAAATCTGTCCTCCGTCAGTCTCGTATAATGTAAAAGTTCAGACTCCGAATAATCGTTTAGTATCAGACGCCTTTAACTCGTTTCACCATCATCCATTCTCATATCAGCGGACATCATATCTATAGGTAAAACCTCTCGGCAGCTGTGTCAAGCTGATATGAAAGATACTCGAGGGATCGTGTATTCCGTCAACCTTGTCTATGTTTTCTTTTTAATATATTTTCTATATTAACATAGTTTGTCTCTTATAATAATAACATTGTACTATAATCAATCAATCTTTGAGTAGCAACCTTAACAGCATCCGCGTCCTGGTCCAATTCCCTATAAGTTTACCGCTTCCCAGTCGTTTAACCACTTCTGAAAGGCATGTCCACCACCTAAAGTGCCGTCAACATAGCAATGAAATCGGCTTTTATATTCAAAGATTCTATCACTTCATTCAAAAGCACCGATTTGTGATTGAAAGGTCATAATAAATCCATCCTATAATATCTGCGGAGGATATGCTAAGCACAACTCACCACTATAAAGGAATGATAGACTCTCGGTAGTCAAGTTTTTATATTCTTAAAATTAATATGCCCAGAAATCGGCTTTGTTTTCCGGTGCGCATCAAGTTAAATATTTAAAAATCCTATAGTCGACATTAAAAGCATAAACAAAATAAAATAAACGATGTGTGCTTTTATAAACTGTACTGATGTTCCTCGTTCTTGAAATATTTTATTGCATCAACGAGACAACTTACTGAAAACAATAAAAATATCAAAGGGAAAAATATTGCATACTTATTTGGTGATAAAAAGCGAATACCACCATCACTATGATAACAATCGCAAGTATCACATGCGTACATCCACTGAACAAAAAAGCCTGCTTTCTTCTGCCTGTCATCTCCTTTGCAATGTAGCCACCATCACCGCCTTAATAGTGTGCATACGATTTTCGGCTTCATCAAACACCACCGATTTTGCGCTTTCAAACACATCCTCAGATTACCTCGTATCCTTTTACGGCAGGCAGACAGTGCCTAAATGTTGTGCTTTCCTTTCTGTCATCAGTTGTGTATTTACATGATAAGGCGCTTAAAGTTCGATCACTTTTCCGTCGCTTTATCCTCTTCACCCATTGAAGCCCAGACATCTGTATATATTACATCGCATCATAACAGCATCCGTATTGCTCGCTTATAAGAGTTTTTGATCACAAAGTTTTTGCATAGCCTTCACACAAGCTTATGAGTTCCTTACTTGGTTGCAGCGAGTTTAGAGCCAGAACCGTCATGTTACTCAAGTTTTGTCATTCCGATCTTAAGAGAATTTGCCATATTGTTCTGCCGTCACCTACATAAAACAAAATTCAATCATCCCAAATTTTTCGAAATGTTCCTTCATAGTGGAAGATCTGCCAGAATCTGTGTCGGATGATACTCATCCGTAAGGCCGTTCCATACCGGTACCTGCATACTTTGCAAGTTCTTCCACCGTGGAATGTTTAAAACCTCTAAACTCTATGCAAGTCAAACATTCTTCCAGGAACTCTTGCCGTATCGGCAACGCTTTCCTTATGTCAAGCGTGTATATCATCCTTACCAAGATATTCAGAAGCTACACTTCATCTCTTGACCTACAACAAAAGCATCTTGTCCTTGTTGAGAGACTTCTCAGGCACAAGGAGGCTATATTTTTGCCTTTCAATCTGTCTCAGTAATACCTTTTTTCTTCTCATCCTTAAGCTTTTGCAATAGAGTCCAATAAATATTCTATCTCTTCTCTTGAAAAATCCTGAGTGTGAAAATGTCTTCCAAATAGATTCATAAATATGCTCCTTCCTTAATATTTTAACGGTATATCATATAAATATAAATTTGTCTGCATAAAAATTCCTCATTTTCTTTTTGTCTTGCAGCCTCAGCCATCAGTATGCTTACCTGCAACCGCTGCATTCCAAGAACTCCACCTCACCAAGCATTGGTATTTTAACCTTATCTTTCACTATCTAAAACTTCTTTTTGAGATTCCTGCTGCCTCATTACCTATTATAAATGCAATATCCTTTGTGCAATCCGGGCGATCGTATTCAATTGCTCGCTTCAAGACTGCTTGCATAAATATTATATTTTTGAATAAAGCTTTGTATCACTTCTTTTAAGATCGCTTTACATAAATAAAAGAACTCTGAAAACCGATCCCATTGTAGAGCGTATAACCTTGGATTATAGATATCCACAGTGGTTTCATTCATTATAATACCTGTAATCCCGCTCCTTCTCGGCCACGACCAATGTCCGAGATTTCCCGGATCTTGAAGGCTGTCAGAATAAAGCAAACTGTGTGAGTATCTCTTTTTCCAATATTTTTCAAGCGTATATTCTTTTCTTTTTACAGCAGCCATTACACCCTGTGGAGTTTTCGTATCGGATACGGACTCAAATATTCTGTCACTGACCGTCTCATACTCGGATAGATTTCGGACAATATTTTCCCGTTTTTCAGCCTCAAAGCTTTCACTTGCAAATACGTCCAATATCTCATCCTTTTTGAGTTCTTTTAAACATTCTGATGCCCTCAATAATATAGGCGTTATGTTTTTCCTGGCATTGCTCTTTTTATAAGTGCCGTCAGATCTTTTATCTTCTTATTTCACGATGAAGTAATCATTAGCTTCTCCCCATATTACAGATCCGTTTTATATTTTCAGGTCTTTTATCCACAAAAGCCTTACTTGCATCCCTTGGCATTCTAGAGTCACCTCTTGGAGATATTGCAATACTTCCGACCTTAGGGCCGTCGAGCAATGCGGATCTCTTAAACTGCTGTGAAAAGAATCTTGAGTAGAAAACATTCAACCATTTTAGAAATTGTCTCTGCATCATGAGATATCCTAAATGCTTTCTTTTGCCATTCTGTATATCTTTGAAGGCATAAATCCAGAAAGCAGAGTGCATTGTATAAAAGAAATCATGTAATTCATACGGTCCCCAAATCTTCCGTCTTTTTGTGCTATCTTTCCGTTTTCGGGGGTCAAAAGTTCGGGGAGATACAGGTGTATCAAGAATATCATAAAAGTATATTTGCTATCTTCTTATCCTCAGTGGTATCGGCATAGTAATGTTAGCAAATGTCTAACCAGAGTCTTTGGGGATTGAAGCATTCACACCATACATTGACATATGATCACCGTTATATGTTGCCCATCAAGCACAAGCTCGGACAAATCACCTGTTCCTACAACTATACCTTTATCTCTGTTAGCAATATCCATAGAATTTGGGAGTTCTTTCTCTTGCCTGTGCATTTTTCATAAGTAATATCTTTTACATTTATATCATGTCCGATATCAATAAAATACTCTTTATGGATTCAACTATTGAGATCTCTTCAAAGATTGCACCGAAGCTTTTTGTAAGTTCTGAGCGTTATTATATGTTCTGTCCGTAGTTCCGAATCGGCATTGTAACAGCCTTTATACCGCTTTTATCAAGTCCCAGCATATCCTAGGTCTTAGCACATACAAAAGTGACAGAGTTGAATCAGTCCTCGGAAAATTCCGAGAATAACATTTTTGCACCGATATGCATAAGTCTTTTCTTAAGTCCAGAGCCTGTATTGTGGTATCTCCTCGCATCTTTCATTTCTCTTTGACATATCGTCAATTACAAAAGGAGCTTAGGATCAGAGTTTCTCTCAAGTTCAAGCTCATCATTCTCGATCTCAAACTCCATAACCATGTAATCTTTACGATTGCTATCCTGTCCCTTCTCTTATTTTTAAATGTAGTCTGCTTTTCTTCTTTCCAAATTAAGCCTGTTTACATCTATCTCAATTCTTACGGCTTCATTTTTAAACCTGTACTTTCAGCCAAATTTTTACCGTTTTCCTTACTATTCCCTGTCCTCCGAATACCAGATCCTGGTGAATTCTCCCTCTCCGGCATTTGCGTAGATATAACCGCATATAAGCTTCTTTGAATGAATGCTTATCAAGCTGTCACGGTATGCCTTTTTTCCGACTATATCATTTTGATGCCGAGGCATTTACAATAATGTTTGCCTGCAAGTGCATGTCCTATAGCGGAGGATCTGCAGCCCAAAGATCCTCACATATCTCACCTGCCAAAAACAAGTCCGGGCATGTTGTGCATTCAAACAATATCTTTTGAACCCATAGGGATTACATCATCAAAAAGATCAGCCCATGCCGCATTTTCAAATCCCTGTTAAAATACCTCTCCTCATAAAACTCGCCGTAATTTGGCAGTTTATTTTTGTTTATAAACCCCAGCATCAATCCGTTTGATATAACCGCTACAACATTATAAAAGCTTTCCCATATAATCCCAAAGCAGCCCAGAAAAATAACAGTTTATGTCCCTTTGTAAAATCAACTATTTCTTTTCAATGCCTTCTTGGCTACTGATAAGCGAATCTTGAGATCATTACATGTATATGCGGTCAGACAAAGCTCCGGAAATACTATGATACTGCTTTTATTTTTCCCATTCTTTTTCTATGGCCTTTTTTTATACTTTCCTTGTTATAGTCCACATCACATACTCTGATATCAGGGTGATACGCTTGCAACTCTTATAAAACCGTCTCTCATATTTTTCTCTTTCACATCTCCAAAAACAAAATCACAAAGTTTCTCATATTCCTATAAAACTCATTATCTTCAGGTCTTTCAACGCATCAAGTATACCATAATAGTACATTGCCTGCTTTTACCTTATCTTTCTCATTAAACCTAAGTAAAAAAATCATTTCCGAGGCAAAAGATAATCTCTTGCAGAATTTCTGATGTTGACAGTTTATCTCCAGAGCTATTATCTTTACTTCTATTGATTCATCTTTCAAAGTTTTTAATGTATGCATCTTTCTCTCAATCCATGTCTTTGACTTATCCTCAGATTCACTTCCTACAAAACCGCTACTTTTTCCCAATTCTTTTCTATCTCGGTTATGTGTAACGGAGTATCTTCAACCGTATCATGTAGTAGTGATGCTACTCTTACTTCTTCATTGTCTGTAATCAAGGATACAATGGTACATACCTCCAAGGGATGGGTAATATACAGTATTGTGCTCCCCTTTCTGAATTGGCCCTCATGTTGCCCTTAATCGCAAATTTCACCGCTTTTTCTATCGTAACAACTCCTTTAATTATTATATTTTTCTTAAGTCAATTTTTAACTGAAGTAAGTCTGTTATTCTGAGTCAAGGTGCTTGTACAAGTGAAGTGAGGAAAATCCATGGCAGATGAAAAATAATGTAAATGAAAAACCTAAAAAGAGGTTTTTCAAAACTCAAATATATAATAGCATTTATATTCATAAATGTAATCATATTTTTGCTGTAACCTCACAGCCTCATTTCGAAATTTCCACAGTTGCAGTTCGATTCCAAATCTGTAGAAATTAGAGTGACTCAAAGAGCTTTTTCCCATTGCAAAGTTTTTCAATGACTCTTGACGACTCGCCGCTCTCATATACAAAGAACGGTAATACATATGTGGCTACAGCAACAAAAACGGTACTCTGGAAGTAGTTGCTACAAATCTGAATACAATGTCTCAGACTATATATGAAAGAATAGATAATATCGACTCCACAGCACTACTATATTTGCACAGTTGGTGAAAAAGGCGTACTAATATAACATTTGAGACGGACATTCAGATATTGACTATGACAGCATCTACGCAATGAGACAGTGATGACAGAAAGTTAAAGCCTTCAAAAATAGATGAAGAAGAGGCAGAGCTACATTTGATTTGATACCTACTCTATAAAGGCGTATGTTTTCCAGATACGGCGAGAATGAGGAGAAGTTGAGTTAACAACAGCGAAGTCAACCAGACAAAACTTGTTTCTGCTGAAGGTACGAAGTAAATGATATTCCTGTTGAAGAATCCGGAAATAATGAAAATGATATCTCCGATCAGACTACTTTCGATGTCAAATTTAAATGAAAAACCGCCTAAGAAAAAAACGACGACTATTTATACGAAAAACATTAATATAATTAAAATAATAAAAACTCCATTCCAAGCGGTCCGGGTTTTTATTATTCTATTAAAGTCTGTGAATTCTCCTGTAAGTTGCATTTTTCAAATCCGTTTTGTGACAGTGCTTCGTACAAGATAATTGCCACCAATTTGACAGATTCAGACTTCTGATATCTCCCCACATAGGTATTCGTATGCAGGTGTCTTCATTTTCTGCAAGTATCTCTTAGGTATTCCTGCACTTTCTTTACCGAACATTATATAATCATCCGGCTTATACTCTACATCCTTATACGTATGATACGCCTTTGTGGTTGCAAAATACATATGCTCTCTTGCCGCAGATTCTTTTTCATCAAAAGTCATTTATATCTGAATATATTGTAACATCAAGATTCTTCCAATAGTCCATACCTGCGCGCCTTATCTCTTTTTCGTGATTCTGAAACCCAGAGGCTCTATCAGATGAAGTCTTGTACCCGTTGCTACACAGCTTCTTCCGATATTTCCTGTATTTGCAGGTATTTCGGGTTCAAGTAATACTATATTCATGAAAGACTCCTTACAAACTTCTCGATTCTTGAGATTGCTTCCTTAAGTCTTTCCATAGAATATGCATATGAGACTCTGACATAGCCCTCTCCGCTTGCACCGAATGCCGTGCCCGGAACTATAGCGGTCTTTTGCTCTTCCAACAATCTTGTTGCAAATTCTTCCGATGTCATATTAAATCTTTTTATACTCGAAATACATGGAATCTCCCTGCGGTTCAAAAGCATGTCATTCAAGTTCATCAAATTTATGTAATGAAATCTTCTTCTTTTGATTGTATGACTCTCTCATCTTGGCCACATCGTCATCTCCATGCGCCAGAGCCTCAACAGCGGCATACTGACTTGTAGTAGGTGCACACATAATGGCATATTGATGAATCTTTGTCATCTGAGCTATAATTTCCTTAGGACCTGTGCGTATCGAGTCTCCATCCCGTCATGGCATAGGATTTTTGAAAAACCGTTTATAAGTATGGTTCTTTCTTTTCATTCCTTCTACTGAACTATTGAAAGCATGTTCCCCTTCATATGTAAGTTCACAGTATATTTCATCGGATATTACATACAGATCTTTGCTATACAAACTTTTTGCTATCTCTTTTAACTCATTTTATATTGAGTATTGATCCTGTAGGATTATTCGGGAAAGGTAAAATAAGTATCTTTGTCTTATCTGTTACTTTTTCAAAATTTGACTTGCTTTCAGCTTAAAAACCGTCTTCGGCTTTGAGTTCAATTATTACAGGTTTTTCCTCCTGCCAAAATTGTACAAGAGCTCATGAAACATATGAAGGCTGAGGTATCAAAACTTCATCGCCTGCATCAAGCATTGCTCTGAGCGCAATATCAATGCCCTCACTTCCACCTACTGTAATGATCATTTCGTCTTTAGGATTATATTCTACATTAAGCTTTCTTATAAGATACTTTCTTATTTCTTCTCTAAGCTCCATCAAACCTGAGTTTGATGTATAAAAAGATTCTTCCTTTTTCAAGAGAATATATACCTGCATCTCTTATAAAATAAGGTGTATCAAAAATCAGGCTCTCAACTCCAAGAGATATTGCATCTTCCATAGTATTGACTATATCAAAAACTTTCTGATACACTGAAAGGTTTTATTGATGTTATTGTTTTTGATAATGGATTTCTCATGGTGTTATCAACTGCCTCTCATCTTTTTCTTTGCAGATAATATTGTTCCATGGTCTTTATATTTTTTCAGTACAAAATGTGTTGCGGTTGAAAGCACTGAATCCATAGGTGCCAATTTATCAGAGACAAATTGTGCCACTTCTCGCATTGTTCTTCCTTCAATAAAAACAGTAAAGTCAAATGCTCACTCATCAAATATATTGCACTTACTTCAGAGAATTGGTAAATTCTTTCAGCAATATTATCAAAGCCCATACCCTTTTGAGGTGTAACTCTTACTTCAATAAGTGCATTCACCTTTTCATTGGCTGTTTTTTCCCAATTGATCAATGTATGATAACCGCATATCACACCTTCTTTTTCCATATCGGAAATCTCATTTGCAACGGCCACCTCATCTTCACCCAATAAAATAGCCAACTCCGCAATATCAATTCTGGAATTTTTCAATTACCGATAATATCTTCTCTCTCATCTTTTTATCACCTTAAAAATTTCATCCTGCAAAAGGCCTGTTCACATATTCTACAGATTCCTTATCTGTAATCACCCTTATCAAGGCTGTCTGTCAAACAACCTATTACCTGTGCAGCAATCCCTCTTTTCCTCCAAGTATTTACAGGCAGATATAGGGTCCTCACTCAGAACTATCTTGCCTTCGCAAAAGTCTATATATATTTATTCGAAATATTCACAAATCTCAATACAAATCTGTATTGTACTTATTTTTATTTCTATCTCAAAACCACGGCCACGAGACTTTTGCAAAATTATATAATGCCTTTAGGATTCCACCTTCCGAAACATCTACCGTTTCACAATCGACCTCTGTGAATATACTGTTTATATCTACAGGAGCACATTCAGGGTCTGTCATTATTTATGGAGATAAATATCTCCCATAATAACCATTTTCTTTAACATGCTTTTCTATGCTCTCTATACTTTATTAAAATATCCGTTTTAATTCTTCACGGTAATTCTCTATCAGTATCAAAGAGCCCTTAAGTCCGGCATATCCGCAAAATATTATATATTTTTCATTACTGTCCTGCATTAATGTTCGGGGTCAAAACCGGACCTTGACTGACATCAACAGAATTATCTGCAGGTCCGTTATCTGCAGGAGCGTCATTTTTCAGTTTCTCCACCATCGGTATTTTTCTACCGGTGCAGCTGTAGGAGCAGGGGCGTCCACTCTGGTACCTCTGATATAAATATCGTCGAGCCATTCTATAATTATCACTGATACCAATTCTCTGCTTACCTCAACTCCGTTTTTCCTTTACAACCTTCCAAAGCTTTGAAACTCTTCCCTTATGTCCGTCTGATTCCTTTCTGATATATCCTACAGGCTTTGAAGGATCGTCTTTATAAGTCTTTCCTTAGGTGTTTCATTGATTACTTCAGAAACAAATTCAATTGTTCTGTTTGTAGATCATCTTCCTTACCCCAGATAGTGAATGTAACATTTCTTCCGGATGTAACAGCCTCTACATATATAGGAGTACTTCTGTTGTTTTGTAACCTTTATATCCTTATAATCTCCGGCAATCGCCGCATCACCGCTGGCTGTACGCAACCTACTATCATTGGTGATTTTTCTCTCTGTGATTTTTACTTCAGCTCTCAGCGCGGCCTGATATAATGTTGTTGCAATCTGACATGCGCCACCGCCGACACTGTCTACAACTAATCCGTTTTGATAAGCCTTTGCCATCTTATATCCGTTTTTAATTGTAAACGGTTTGCATTCTTTCATAACCCGATATTGTTTCACCGGGCATCAAAACAGCACCGTCCATCTTCTGTGTTCCGACAGCAATATTTGTGGCTCTCTCGGATGTGGAAGACGAGTAGTTGGTTAGTAAATGTACCAAGTACATCCTTTATATCTTTCAAATCCTCAGCCTTAACGGCTGCGGCCTGCTTCGTCACCTGTGCTTCTATGTCTCTTCTCCGCTTTTAAGAATCGCTTCCTTAAAGCTTGTCTACAGTAGAGTCCTTATCTGTGCATATCCGTCATGTTCAGGGTGTTATCTCAAATGCACCGTTGACTCTTTTTATAGTTGCATTAACAGGTGCATCCAGTTCTTACTGTTGGCTCTCTTAAAAAATGCATTTAAAAGCTTCTTCATTAAATTCAATATCAGGAGTAATGCTTTCGAGGATTTTTCTATAAGACCTGCACTTTTTGCAAATCGTTTCAATCATATTTCTGATGTATATTTGCCCGCTTCAGACAGTATATACTCTTTATTTTCTATGCTTGCACAAGATCCAAAAAGCTGCTCTCTATCTGCTCTCCGTTTACAGATAAGATAAACTTCTTCTCATCAACTTTAGTCTGAAGTTTTTCCAAAAAGCTTCACTAAGTGCAGTCATTGTTTTAACGCTGTCATCCAATCCGCTTACACTGAATCGCTTGAGGCAGTCTTCTCTCAGCTTTTTATTCCTTCATCTTCAGTTACAGCCTCCTGTGTGCTCTCCTGCTCTTTGGTTGTCTCCTCTTCTTTAGCATCACTGTCTGTAGACTTCTTATCGTCAGCTTTTTGCCTCCTGCTTTTTCGGCTCTAACTTCAAAACTTCCCGCTCTACTACCCTATTCCAAATCCTGCAACAGCCATAAAGCACAGCCATTGCTGCAGTTATATTTCTATATTCTTCTTCAACTTTCCCTTGTCCTCTCTAGACCGGCATACCTATATTGACAATGCTGACACTACTACAGGTACCACCATAGCCAGAACTAAAATTGTAACTATAACTATTGATATAATCTGTCTTTTCTTATTCTTCATATAAACCTCTTTTTCTTTATGGGATAAACTATACTTTTATGATTTTTAGTGAAATGTTTTTCAGTCTACAGAATATAGACTGTAATATTTGCGCTTTATCAGGTAAAATCAACGCTTCCTGATTTTATTTTATCCATCATCCTTTTTAGCTTCAGATTCTGAAAGCAAGTCAATATTTACCTTGCATCCAATTCTATGACAGTTTAGTAATTTCTGCAAGTCCTCTTTTGTTCTTTTTCTGATCGGAACGAACTTTTTATCTTAACCTTCATAGCTTCGGGCTTATTTCAAGAGTTTTAAAATTTTTCATAATTTCACGAAATAAGACATGAGTATAGTATAAAGCATCACTGAACGCTCTGTGAGGTTTTTCTTTCAATACCAGTAGGCACATGCCATCAGTAAGATTTTTCTCACATTATCCGAGTACCTTCTTACATAATTTATATGTATCAATACCTCTTTTCTCAAATTCCAATCCTGCTCTGTTTGCTTCTTTTTTTACAAAGCTGTAATCAAAAATTGTGTTATGTCCAAGTAGAACATAGTCTTCACAAAAAGTCCACTATATGATTTATAACCTCATATATCCTTTTTGCATTCTCAAGCTCGTTTTCACTGATTTTTGTCAATTCAAATATTTTGTCATCCACCGGCATATCCGGGTTTATAACACAGGAGAAAGTATCAATTATCTGTGAATCTTTTACTTTTAAAAGTCCAACTTCAATTATCTTATCTTTTGACAACCTTATTCCGGTAGTTTCAAGGTCAATTGCTATATAATCGGAAATCATCATACTTTGGCACTCGGACAGTCGTCTCTTAAAAAACAAATATCACATTTTTCTCTTCTTGCAATACATATGGTCCTGCCAAGAGTTATCAAATCCGTGTTCCAGACTATCCAGTGATCTTTTGGAAGTATCTCCATAAGTTCAAACTCTATTTTTACCGGATCGTCACTTTCTGTAAACCCTAGGTTTTTTTGTAATCCTTTTTACATGTGTATCTACCACTATACTTGGTAAATCAAATATATTTCCTCTGATTACATTGGCGGTCTTTCTGCCCTCCCGGAAGAGTTAAAAGGTCATCGAGATCGCTGGCACCTCTCCTCAAAGTCGGTCAAAAGCTTTCTTGCACAGGCAATCAAGTTTTTAGCTTTATTATGATAAAAACCTATGGAATGTATATCTTTCTCCATTTCAGACAAATCTGCATCAGCAAACTTCTCAAGACTGTCATATTTTTATACAAATCTCTTGTCACCATATTTACTCTGGCATCTGTACATTGAGCACTGAGTATGGTTGCAAACAAGTTGCCACAGTGTATACTCAAATAAATTATTTTTTTCCGTACCATATGTTTCATCCAGCTTTTTTAAAATTCTTTCAAGTCTTTTATCAATCATACCGTTATCTCTATTTTTCTTCCGCTTGGCTGATATTCATAATATCTTACGCCTGCCGCATTCAACATTCTTTTACTGGCTCTTACGGAAGGGCTTGAGGCATATTTATCCTCCTCATATATTATAGTCTTTATCCCACTGAATTATTGCCTTTGCACATTCATTACATGGAAATAAAGTCACATATATTTTACTTCCATCTAAAGAACCGCCTCTGTAGTTTAATATTGCATTCAACTCACTGTGTGTGGAATACAGATACTTTGCATTATAAGGATCTGTAAGTTCAAATTCCTTTCCCCATGGAAAATCCTCATCGGACAACCTCTCGAAATCCGTTGTATCCATAGACAGTATCTTATTATCCTCACTTACTATACAGGCACCTACAGGTGTTCGGATCCTTTGATCTTCTTGCACTGAGCTTTTGCAACACCTATAAAAATATTCATCCCGGTTTATATAATCTTCTCTCTTTTCGCTCATAATCCACCTATAAATCTATTATATTAAAAGCCTGCAGCTTTCTTTAGTCTGTTCATTACCGCTCTTCCGATACCGCTCTCATCAAATGACTCGGATATTATATTCTTTACCCCAAGGTCATCACATTTTCTGAGTACATCAAAAAGATTGTGGGCAATACTGCTCATATCTTTTATGCTTCCGAGGCTCAAAGTTTTATATTATCCTTTTTATTTTTCGTTTTATAAGCTGTAATAAAACACTTTTATGTTCATCACTGTAAAGTATCGCCGTATCGATATCCAGATTCCATTATCTGTGACCTCAGATAATCCGATACCACACTTTCACTTCCTCTTAACACCTTCATATCAGCCTTCGGTGCATAGTGCTTATATTTCATTCCCGGTGCCTTAGGAGCCTCTCCTGTTGATAAAAGATGCTCAATTGCAGGGTCTATATTTACATTGCCGCATACATCTCTAAGCATTTCAAGAGTAATTGCACCGGGTCTTAACAGTGTCGGAGTATTTTCTGTCAAATCCACTATTGTGGACTCCACACCTATTCCGACTTCACCACCGTCTATTATCATTTCTATCTTGGAATTCATATCTTCAAATACATGAGATGCTTTTTGTCGGAGAAGGTCTGCTAAGTATTTGCACTCGGTGCGGCTATCGGTACTCCTGCAACTTCTATCAAAGCTCTTGCAATATTACTCTCGGAAGTCTTATCACCAACCGTATCAAGGCCTCCGCTTGTAGCATCGGTATAATGCTCTTCTTTTTAATACCACAGTCATAGGTCCCGGCAAAACTTGTTTGCCAAAGTATAAAACAGCTCAGGTATATCATTTGCAATATCTTTTTACGTCTTCCGTTTTTGAAATATGCACTATCAACGGATTGTCGCTCGGTCTGCCCTTTGCCGCATAGATCTTTTTGCAGCTGGGGCATCAGAGCATTTGCACCCAGTCCGTAAACCGTTTCTGTAGGAAACGCCACCGAACCTCCGTTTTTTTATTATAATTGCGGCCTCTTTTAATATCTCCGTCCCTATATAATTCATCAATATCTTTTTATCTATCTTTTTACAATAGTTTCTTTTTATTTTCTGCTCCAATTATACCTCTTCCGAATCTTTTAAAAACCTTCTTTTTGCTCTTAATCAATTTCTTTTGCTTACTCTCTTCGTACTTTTCTCTGATTTCTTCAAAGGTTGCCGTATCTACAACCTTTGTAGTCTTTCTAATACATAGTAACCGTCATTATTTTTCTTACTCTTATTTTTCCCCTTCACAATTCCATGTTCAGGGGCAGATTCCTATACAGTAGTAATTCCTCTGATTTGTTGAAAACCATTTTATTTTTCTTTAACATTCTGTTGCATCTGTCACAAATAAGATCAGATTATGCTTATCCGCTATCGCCTCTTCCTTTGTAGAAACAGAGTGGATACAAACTTTGAATATCCCGAAAAATGCAAATATATTTCCTCTTCACTGCTTCTCAGTACGATAATAGTCAAGTGAATAATATTCACTTACAGGTCGAAAATCCATATTTTGCATTACTTTGGCTGTATATACGGCATCATCTAAAAGCATGATGAAAAGGTCTGTTATTCTCAATATTCAGAATATTCACAGCTCTTTCAAAAGGTATCCTGTCCTGTTCTCCGTTAGGGGTATCTTATGTTGAAGAGCTTTTTGAATATCATAGTAAAACAAAGGATACTCAAATTTATTTTTCCACATCGTAAAATTTCATATTTCTTTGAGTTCCACCAAATCGAAATTTCCCCATGTACAGGTATGGTCTTTTTGCTTGTTGTCAAGCTCACAAAACTCAAAAGAAATCCTTTATAGCTTCTGTAAAGAACTCCTTTTTCTTCAGCTCTCGATACCTATCTGTACCACCTCATGTACCTTAAAATGCATCTTTTTTTATAAACTGTGGGCTTTATTACTCTGTAAAATTCATCGACTTTTTTTAAGCTTTGAATCAAGCTTTACCGCTCCTATTTCTATTATTTCAAAGGGAAGATCTTTATTGCTGTATTCTCTGCCGTTAGGACTTTGGTTTCCATTCCAAATCCAGCACTATATAACTATCCATATCCACCTTTTCCAAAAAGCACATCCGAAGATGTGCTTTAATTTTAATCTTATTTTATAATGTCATCTTTTTCGTTCTTTACAATGGCATCTTTTCTCATCGGAATACGGCAATTTTTATTGTTTCCAAACTCCACTATCACAGTATCATCTGTAATATCAATCAATACACCATAAAATCACGATGCAGTCTCTACCGTATCGCCAACTTCTAAACTTGCAAAAAGCTCAGCCTGCTTAGCTTTTTCTTTTTAATAGGTCTATAGGCCATAAAATAAAATATAGCTCCTATAAACACTACATACATTGCAATCACCTACTCCAAAACCACCACCTGCATTCGCAGTTGCCCAAAATATTCATAGTCCTCCTATTTAGAACCTTCAAAGCATGGTTCTTATTTTTGTTATTTTTATATTCTGTATATCTATTTTCGCGTATAGCTGTGCGAATCTCACTCATCATTGTATTATGAAATATAAATTGTGCAATACACAAAGACGCATACCAAGCATTTCATTTGCCTTCAACAAATGTCTGATATAGCCCCATGAATATGATCTACAGGCCGGACAGTTACATCCCTCTTCTATAGGGTCTTTTATCAAAGCTCATATTTCTTGTTGAAAAGGTTCAGCTTCCCATAGTTTGTATATACATGTCCATGTCTACCGTTTCTGCTCGGATATACACAGTCAAAAAAATCCACTCCCCTGTCTACCGCTTCAAGAATATTTATAGGTGTACCTACACCCATAAGATATGTGAAACATCCTTTGGCAGATGTTCAACAGTTACATCAAGTATATGATACATCTCCTCATGGCTCTCACCGACAGCCAGACCGCCTATTGCATATCCGTCAAGATTCATCTCGCTTATTTCTTTTTGCATGTGAGATTCTGATATCGTCAATAACTCCGCCTTGATTTATACCGAGCAACTGCTCCTTAGTTTATGGTATCCTCCAATGAATTGAGTCTGTCCATCTCCACCTTACATCTTTGCAACCATCTGGTAGTACGTGCCACAGATTCCTCTATGTATCTTCTCTCCGCAAGTGCCGGAGGACATTCATCAAATGCCATTGCTATTGTAGATCCCAAATTTGATTGTGTTGCATACTCTCTTCGGGTCCCATGATATCTTTCTTCCCGTCAATATGTGAATTGAAAGCGACGCCCTCTTCCTTAATTTTTCTGAGTTTAGCCAGTGAAAACACTGAAAAACCGCCCTGAATCTGTCAGTATCGGCCTGTCCCAATGCATAAACTCATGTAGACCTCCAAACTCTTTTTATAAACATCACCTGTTCTTACGTGCAGATGATAGGTGTTTGAAGCTCAACCTGACAACCCTATTTCCTTAAGGTCATCCGTTGAGACAGCTCCTTTTTATAGCGGCTACAGTGCCGACATTCATAAAAAGCAGTGTCTCTACGGTACCATGCACTATTTCCATAGTAGCGCTTTTTGCTCTGTGTCCACAGCCTTTATTTCATATTTCATAAAATACCTAAACTACTAGCACCATTGCTGTCTTTATTTATTTCAACTTTTTATCTTTTTCTTCTTATTCTTAGCTTTTTCGGCCTTCTGCTCTTCCTTCTTCTGCTCGATTTTTTATCAAATCTGTTGCTGAAGATGTGCAGAAAGATACTTGATAAGAATACGGAAGAATATGTACCTGCTTCGATACCTACCATGATCGGTAATGCAAACTCTCTGATAGAAAAAACTCCCATTATAAAAGCACGAAAATCATGATAAATGTAGTAAGTGATGAATAAATACTTCTTGTAGAGTCTCGGTTACACTTGTATTTATAATCTCTTCTTTTTGTAGCCTTTGACAATAATGCCTTATTCTCTCTTATTCTGTCAAATATTACTATAGTAGCATTTATAGAGTAACCTACTGTGTAAGGATACATGCAATAAATGTCGACCCTACACTCCAACGAAGCAGTGCATAGAATGCAATTACAACTAAAAACATCATGTACAAGCGCAAGCACTGAACTTGTTGCAAATCTGAAGTCTTTAAATCTGAACCAGATATAAAAAGCATAAGTATTGTAGCAATTACAGTAGCTACAACAGCATCTTTCTTCATCTCGGAACTTTGACAGCACTGATATTGACTCTGCTGTGATCTTCTCGGCATCACACCGAATTTTTGAGCAAAGACACTGTTAAGTTTCTCTCTCGTCTACTGAAAGTGTGCGTGTCTTTATGATAACCTCATTCGAACCTTCAACCTTTTGTGTCTGTGTTTCCGGCTTCGCCTGTTACTGATTCTACTACAGGCACAACCTCTTTTTGAGATTCTGTCAAGTGAATAATCTTCATTAAATGTAACATTTGTAGATGTTCCGCCTCTGAAGTCTATACCGTAGTTGAACAGATCTCCATATTTTTGCCTATTTTGCTCCTGCACCGACAATACCTGCAAGTATAACAACTACTGAAACTGCAATCGTTATATTCTTCATTTCCAACAAAATTTATAGGCTTTGCCGCAAGTTTCTTACCATAAAAAGCTTAGGGATTATCAAGCCCTATATTGTGAAAAGCCTTCATTATAAATCTTGTAACAAAAAGTGCTGTAAAGCATTGACAGTATAATACCGAGTGCAAGTGTCTGTGCAAATCCCTTTACGGTACTGAACCTCTAAGATAAAAAGTACAGCTGCGGCTATAAGTGTAGTAACTATTTCCGTCAACGATAGCCGACCAGCTTCTTAAATCTAAATTAATTGCTTCATTTACACTCTTACCAAGTCCGATTTCTTCCTTGATTCTGGTAAAGATAATAACATTTGCATCCACCGCCATACCGATTGAGAGTATGATACCGGCAATACCCGGCAATGTCAGTGTAATTTCAAATGCAGACAAGGTAAAATCTCAAGTATAACATATAATGAAAGTGACAGTACCGATGCAAATCCCGGAGTAAGAATACCGCAACCATAAATACTGCAGGGATTACAAATCCTACTGCAGCAACCTTCATACTTGTAGATATGGCTTCCTGTCCAAGCTTTGCTCCTACCACATTACTTCTAAGTTCTTCAAGCTCAGAGAAAGTGAACCTATACGTATAGTAGAAAGCAAGATTCTTTGCTTCATCGTATGAAAGTCATGCCTGTAATCTGTGCCGTTCCGCCTGTTATAGCAGTCTGAACTGTAGGATTTGAATAAATAACATTGTCGTATATAATAGCAATTCTCTGTCCGATAAGTCTTGCAGTAGCCTCTGCAAAAAGCCTTTGAACCCTCATCTGTAAATGTAAGTGATACAACATACTCACTGTTACCGTTATTATCTATAATACCGGCTTTTGGCTGTTGCCACTGATCACCTGTAAGTACGGTGTTACCCTGTGGATCTGCAAAGATCAAGAACCCGGTTTTTCCAAGTTCGTCAAGTATTGCATTGGCATCAGATACACCGGGATATCAATATTAATTCTATTTCCACCCTCTCTGTAAACTTCAGCCTCTGTTGAGTAATTCTGTACTCTCTGCTGCAACTTATAGATAGTGTCCGCCATATCCTCATCTGACGGATTCGGCTCAACTGTTTGGTAAGTAATGCCCACACCACCTGCCAAATCAAGTCCGAGTTTTTATTTTACCTGTACTGAATTTGGAAGTTTTTACCTGTTTCATCAGCTACATCACTGTCTGTTGCCTCATCTCCGGTCACTTCACCGCTCTCATTTGATATGGTAGTCTCACTTGTTGCTGCAGCACCGGTAGTACCCTTACCTGCAGATAAAACATTGTAAGCAAGAAAACCGAAAAATACCAAAACCACAACTGTGATAAACAGAGGCTAAAGCCCTTTTGCTTATTGTCCTTCATTATCTTCTCCTATTTTTACCCAGCTAACGCTGCTTTTTATCATTATTGCCACTCAATTCTCTTTTTTGAAGTTCGCAACCGATATCATAAGTATCTGTAATAGAGCCGTGGAAGCTATAAAATTAGCCGCATCCTCCACTACAATAAAAATCTTGCATAGCAATCCTTACGCTGACTTAGCGTAAACATTGCATAGCTTAAACTCATTACTGATGTCTTTTCTCTTCAAACCGTCAAAGACATTTTCCAAGTAAAAACTCATCTTTTCCGACAAATTGATGACATGGATGAGAATCACCCCAAGGTGTAACCGCCAGTATTCCGTTCCCGAACCACATCACTGAAAGTCTCTTTGCATACATGGTCCACTGAGTCAAATCTATATTGAAGTGGAAGAAATTGAATCCTCTTCCTTCCTTCTTTCTCTTGATATACTCTACAGCAAGTTTATCATACTCTTCCATAATCTTTGGAATATCTTCTTCTCTGATTGCATAAGCTTCACCGTCTTCACCTACTACAGGCTCCATACTTGTCTGCTTAAATCAAGGTCTGCAAAATGCAATACATCCTTTGAAAACTCAAGATTATTTCTTGTAAAAGTACCTCTGATATAGTAATCCTTTGTGCCTCTGCTTTCTGCAAATTTTACAAACTTAGGAACTATAACATCATAGCTGCCTTTACCTCCTCTGGTAGGGACATAGCATCATTAACTTCTTTTCTGCCGTCAAGCTGAGTACTACATTTGACATCTCCTGATTGCAAAATTCCATAATTTCGTCATTCAAAAAGCATTCCGTTTGTAGTAATTGTAAATCTGAATTTCTTATTATTAGCTTCTTCCGAGGCTTCTGCCGTATTTTACAAGGTCCTTTACCACCTGCCAGTTCATAAGCGGCTCACCGCCAAAGAAGTCTACTTCAAATTCCTTCTGTTGCCGGAATTGGCTACAGAAATCAAGCGCTCTCTTTCCGACATCATAGCTCATAAGAGCTCTTCTGCCCATGATACTCTCCCTCTTCGGCAAAGCAGTATTTACATGCAAGATTACAATCGTGAGCAATATGAAGACAGAGTGCCTTTACAGCTGTTTCTCTCTTTAAAATCATTGATGTACAGCTCATAAGTATCCTTGGTATAAAGCTCTTCCGCATTTATAAGCTCCTGTATATCGGATATAGCCTCATCTATTTCCTCATCACTGTACTTATCCTTCAAAGCTGATTTAATATCAGCTTTTATCTCATCACTAAGTTTATCGGACATCTATCTCTCCAATAAGCTTTTCACCAAGTTCCATTGCATCATACACAAGCTCATCAACTACATGAACAGAACACTGAATTGACATCTAAAACTATATTATATCCGTTATTCTTATATTGGTGTAACAAATTATTCCTCTTTCTATCATGAAGCAAATTTTTACAACATGAAAAAGCCCCTTAACAGTCTATGACCGCGAAGGGGGTTTTTGATCTAACGTCTTATCTGTTGGGATTCTCACAACCCTGGTTTCCAACTGTGCAAGATGTCTTGCAAGCTGACTGACAAAGTTTGGCACTCGCCACAACCACCACGCTTTAAAGCTCTCTTTAGAGTTTTTCTCATTTTAAAAGTAACAACATGCTTCATATACATTCTCCTTCTATGTCGTACTACGACAACAAAGCTTTATGCTAACTCATTTTTTAGCATAAGTAAATATCTTTTTCAATAAATATATTTTTGAACACTTCAACACTCATATTTGCTCTTTTTGCGGCATCTTCAATGCTTAATATTCCGTCTTTTTACCAAGGATGCAAAGAGTAGTTACAGCACCTTCAAGCTTGCCTTTTTATTCCTTCAAGTCTTCCTTTTTCTATTCCTTCAAGCCTTCCCCTCTCTACTCCCCTTGCTTCAACTCTATCAAGTACTTCGCACATATTAACATTCTCCTTTCCTTCAACCCATTTATAGTTTCTTCAAATCTGTTATCTCCGGTCATCGCACTCATCAGATAGAGTAGCTCTTCAACATGCTCAATTGTGGTTTTTATCAACAGTATAGTCTCTCTTTGTTTCGCATTTGATACAGATAATCCGCCAATATTTTAAAGTCACTTTTTAAATAAATCAATTTTTACTCTGTCCAGATATGCAATTTCAAAAAGATTAATCTTAAAATCATTTACATAAGATTTTATATCATTATGTACATTCAATATTTCTAAAAAGTGTAGTAGGATAATTCCATCTTTTTATCATATCCAAGATATAAGACTAAAAGTAATCACGGGATACTTTTCCTTATATCTGTTTTCTTTTCTTGTCTGATTTACATACTCTGTACCGTCATATCCGAACACTCTAAGAGGCATTAACTTATCAGGTCTTGTCTGATTCTCTAATCAAACAGTGATATATTTATTTTTACTGTTTTGCCAGTATTTTGCAATATCTCTCTCCTGTAATCTGACATTACTTCCTATCTTTAGCATACTCATTGGCAGTGCATCCGACAATGAAGATTCATCAACTTCATCTTTGCCGTCAAATAAAAGTACATTTAAGATATCAGCAAATACATCATTGTACTTTTCAAGCATCTTTTGAGTTATGTCCTTATCTTTCATATCTCTTCCCCTTATTATACCAAAAAAATATTATTATTAGGCTGTTTTTATTATAAATTTTTAAGTAAAAGGGCCGTCACTTTTGTAACAGCCCCATTACACTCATCTATTCTTCTTTTCTCTTTTTGTATACAAAGACTATTCCCAATCCCAATGCAATGCCTAAAAGTTATAACTGCCAAAGGAATATAACCTGCTGATAAAAGTTTTGCCTTCGGTGCTTTTGTTTCAAAAGCTTACAGAAGCGATATCGCTTAAATTACCTGCCTTATCCTTTCCCTGTGCTTTTTATGTTGTGCTTACCTTCTGTATAAATACTTAAGTTTATTGTACCGTCATCCTTGATTGTATACTCACTCTTATCGAGTAATTTATCATCAAGCCAAACCGATTCGATAAAATCTCCGGGAAGTTCCGTACTTAAAATAATATTTACACTGCCCTCATAGATTTTGCCTTCTTCAGCGCCCAGAATCATACTTACAGGTTTTGTGTCATATATAACTTCACCGGCTTCATTGAAAGACTTATTTCCTGCCGTATCTATTACTTCAAGATTGAAAGTATATTTTCCGTCTTTATCTATTGATTTTAAGAACTTCAACTCACCGTTTACAAACTCAAACGGCTCATCCATTCCGTTTATAGTTGCCGACACAATAGAAATTTCATCGGTGTTCCATACCTCAATACCGGGTTTAAAAGGCTTGTTTGTATACTGTCCTACAAGTTCTTCAGGCTTAAACTTAAAGTGCACCTTTTTGTTACCGAGAAATTCACCTTCTTCTCAGTAACATTTCCTCTCATATCATATATGGTTACGGTAAGTATATAATTGTCATCAATATATATGGGATCAAGATTTAATATATATCCTCCGTCCTGTTTCTTTGCCTTATATATAAGGTCTCTTGACTTTCCGTCCGCTACGGCTGTAAAGAGTAATCTTTGACTTTAGTAAATCTATGTTACATCGCTGTATTTTTACCACAGGTGAAACTGTTCTTGCATTGGCAGTCAAATCTTCCACTCCTGTAATCGTAATATACGGTGCTGTAGCATCGACATTAAGCTTTTCTTCAAATTTTACTTGTTCCGCCTCTGAACCCGGATTGTTTTTTTAACAACTGCGATTCTGTACTCTCCGTCATCATCAAATACTATATTGGCTCTGTGATTTCCACCGTCCGAACTCCAGGTATATCTTGTATTTGACAGTACTTCTTTTCCATTCACGTTTTTGTAAACTGATACCGAATAATTATTCTCATTAAAGTCGTTGTCGTCAACATTTACATATGTCGATCTTGTATTCAAGAATCCGTTCACCCTGTTATTTACTATATCTCTGTTTATACTTACCGTATGTCTGACATTATTTATACTTCTTCCGGTATCTGTTCTTTCGCTTACGGTATTTCCATTTCCGACAGGTTGGAAAAATTGCGGCACTTCATTTGATACATCTGTTACTTCTCCTGTTTGAACAGGTTGAGGCGTGTCTTGTATTTCCGTCTCCGTAGTTTGACTTGTATTATTATCTACAATATCTCTGTGTGTAATATTATTTCTTATCACTGAACCGGATATATTTCTGTCGGTATTTACATTACTGCAACGCTTTCCGTTCTTCGGGCACTATCTGTTCTTCCTGCACCTGTATCTTCCGTATTGCTCCTGTTCGTATCTACGGTAACTACAGTAATGCTGTTTGACATTCTCGACCTTTCTGTAGGCTGTATGTTTCATGTACTTCATGTGGTACTTCGGGCTCTATAACAGGCTGAGCCGCCAAAAAGAATATCTGATTCTTATTACCGTTTTTGAAACAAACCTTCTCATATCTGTATTAACTGTGTTTTAAGCTGTTTGTCCTTGTGATCTGTACACTGCGTCCTATCTCAAAGTATACATTGCTTCTATAAAAGAGTAATACTTGCATTTCTACTTTTCAGTATCACTTAAATTTGAAAATACTGTTCTGATTACAAATCATCTCTGTTGTGTTTGAATATGTTGCAATTGAAGAAGTCGCAACAGATGATGTAGCAAAACCTGAGGTCTTGAAAGCATCATAATCTTCTATCTCAATATTCCCACCGTTTAAAAATAACATTCTTTATATTTTTCAAAAGAATTTTCTGCAAAAACAGGACTCCAGTTAAAATAACTTTCATCATTTGTATCACCCAAATCTCTTGGTCTAGGTAGGGTTAACTTCCTTCCGAATCTAAGAATGATGAAACATTCCTGATATGGTGTCCTTCACCGTCTCTGAAAATCAATCCTATCAAAATGTTTGTGAGACGCTGCCATGGAATCAAAAATAAAAGATCTGAAAAATAATTTGAAATAAAAACAAAAAAACAAATGATTACTGCAATTAACTTTTTCTATGCCTCTCATATTCATAATACTATCTGCCTCCCACCAATTAAATTAATTTCTTCTATAATTTCAAAATTTGTATTTTTCATTGTGATTGTTAGAATCTGACCATGATAATTTTCTAAAAAGATTGTTTCGTCCATATCTTTATTATTTTTTAACGATATCATGTGTTCCTCTTTTTGCCGGTAATTTCCTTGAGTTTATTTTTCTAGAGCATGGTTGTGTTTTTGCATCTTCTGATCCACTACCCACTTTTCTTTGAACCATAACTTAAAAATATCACTAAATGCCTTTCTTACTCCCCATTTTAAACCATAACAAAATACTTATAAACAACATGATGACACTTTGAAAAATCCGCTAAAATATAGTATTCTATGCATCAGATACCTCCGATATTTTTCAATTTATTCTTTAAAGAAACGAAGTTGGAATTAAATTCTATGTCAGGGTAATTCCCCCGCCTTCATATAAATCATAGCTGATGTATTCCGTCTTTCATATCTATCAACAACATGGTCCCTGCAAAGACTTATATAAGCGTAGCATCTTCAGGATATTTTTCTATAATATCTTCGTACTCTTCAGCTGCCCTTTTTGTATTCCCCCAGAGCTCTATAAATATCTCCTACCCTGTTTTTTTAAATAAAACCGTCTGTTGAGGCATAGCGAATATCAGATATCTTTCATAATATGATACTGCTTCATATAAATCATTTCTTGATTCTTTTTCATCCGGTTCAATATTTGCTCTTCTATAGTAGGCATCCGCAAATCCAGTATAATTCCGGTAATATTTATCTTTCAAATTCTTGTCTGTATAGGAACTGTTTAATATCTCACCTGCTTTATTTAAAAAGTTCCATCGCTTTATCAAAGGTTTTTCGCCCACCTTCTGTATGGCAAAAAGCATTTTGCTCTATAAATCTTTGACAATGTAATATATATTTCGCTTTTTCTTCCTCATTTACTTCTGTATTCAGATGCTCATCAACATTTTTCATATCTTTGACTATAATGTTCCAATCATACCTATTTCCGATAAAGATTTTTGACAATGAAGAATAATATTTTTGCCTGTGGATATTTCTTTATATTTACTTTGTCAAAATATCTTGCTGCTTTCCATAGTCAATATTGAACTCTGTATCCTTACTGTTGCCGAGAAAATAAATCTGTCCATTCTCATCATAAGATCGTCATTATTACCCAAAGTCACCTGTTCCCGATGCAATCATTTGCAGAAATCGCCATAAGTCCGTTCCTTGTCTGCCCAAGATCACGGTAATAATCAAAGCATTCTTATATATGCTTCCGTACTGTTTGAGGGATATATTTATCGCATCTCGGAAAAAGTTTTAAAATATCAGAATCAACTACATTCTCACTTCCTGCTGAAGCAATTTTTGAGAACCGCTTCAGATAAATAGTATTATAGACCTTTGAGTTTCCCTTTTTCTCCATTCCGTTTTACAACAATAGCCATAGAAAAAAATAAAGAGAATAAGACTTGCCGCAAACAAATATATTTTCTTTTTGAGTTGCTATGTATGAATCATCAAATCTCTGAAATGTTGCAGTGCATATGACATTTCTTTACAATCGTTAAATCTTTTGTCGGATCTTTTTCTTGTGGCTCTGAAAATTATCTTTTTCAAGACCGTTTGACAAACTCTCATCCATCGTCTTATCGGATAAAAGCTCATATAGCGGCTCTGAAGGATTCACACCGGTAAGAAGATGATACATAGTTGCACCAAGATTATATATATCCGTCCTGGCATCTGTTTGCCTTAAGTCTCTCCCGCAAACTGCTCGGGTGCGGCATACCCTATAGTACCGAGACATGTTGTATCCGATACACTGTCGTAGTTATATTTTCTTGCCGTTCCGAAATCTATCAAAGTGATTTTGCCGTCAGGTCTTAACATAATATTTGCCGGCTTCAAATCTCTGTATATTATCGGAGGATTCTGTGAATACAAGTAATCCAGTACATCACAAAAGCTGTATTGCATAATCCGCCACTTTATCTTCTTCTATAGCTCCTTCCTCAGACAAAATATCGGATAAAGGCCTACCCTCAACATAATCCATTACTATTATTATGGTATCGTCATTTTCAATTATATCTGCGATACTTGGCAGGTAAGGATGCTTTAATTCTTTCAAGAGATTCGTTTCAGTTATAAGGCTTTGTTTCATAATCTCATAATTTTTGTTTTTCTCTTTTCGCATCTCCTTTATGGCCCATTGTTTGTTGCCTTTTCATTCATTGCCAAATAAACAACACTCATCTCCGCCTGTCCGATCTTATTTAAAATCTTATACTTTCCGTCTAAAAGGCTGCCTATTTCCAACATATTACCCCTATTATTGAACTTTGACCAATGCCGCCGATATATTATCCTGTTCATTTCTTCTAAGATTCAATGATATCAGCCTCTTAATCATCTCATTAAGTTTATTACTTTCGCATCTGCCAAGTAAACCAAACATCTCTTTTTCAGATATCTCATGCCTAAATCCGTCACTGCAAAGCAGTAAAATATCACCTTTTTCACTTCTCCGCAAAACATATCAGGCTTTACCCGTTCTGATGCTCCGATACATTGCAAAAGTACATTTCTTTTCGGATCATTTTTGCTTCTTTTTCTGTAAGTCTTCCCTCTGCCACCTCTTTTGCAATAACCGTATGGTCATTTGTAAGTCTCTCTATTTTAGATGAAGATATTTTATATAGTCTGCTGTCTCCTACATGCCATACAAAAAATCTGTTTCCTGCCAAAAGAAAAGCCGTTATTGTTGTACCGAGATATATTCCATGCTCTTTCCCATAATAGAGCAATCCCTCATTTTCAGAATTTATGATACTTCCTATATCTTCCCTCATTCTGCTTTCATCCCAGATACTTTCATATTTACTGTAACTGTACAAAAACCAGTCTGAAAATGCTTCCGCTATGCTCTTGCTGGCCAACTCACCACAGGAAAGTCCACCCATTCCGTCACAAATTATGCCTATACAGACTTCCTCACCTTTAAATTTGGCTCTCTTTAATATTACACTGTCTGATTACAACTCTTTTTAATCCGACTTCGGTTTGTGCCATAAAAATAATTCATATTTTTATACCATGTGAAATTCAAATTCTTCATTTGATAAACTTATAATGTCATTATCCCAAAGTTCAACTTCAACACTTGATGATACTTTTTCACCGTTTACCATTGTAAAATTCAGTGACTTCAAGTCTCTTATAAAAATGATCCGTCTTTTCTTACAATTTCCACATGATTCCTACCGACTGAAGAATTGTCATTTTATACAAAAAAATCAACATAGCTTTTCTCTTCCGATTCTAAAAGCTTGACTTATCTATAAAATTTTTTTCACCTGTTCTCTTCCATATCGAAAATGCGTTTAATACGTTTACAGAAAGTCCAAAGTAATGTCGTCTCAACAAAGCGGTCTGAATTTTTGTAAAACAGTGGTTTCTGCAAAATTATTTGAATGTAATTTTGATGCTTCCGTCTTGTTATCAACAACGTAAACTTCTTTTTCCTTCTTTTTCCCAAAAAGAAAAATCCTTTTTTCATTAGATTCTTTCCGGCTGACTGTAGCTATATTTTCCGGTTCTTCTCTACCCGGAATAAGAAAACTGCTTTGTTTATGGTAATCATTTTCCCCAAGTTTTTGAAATTTCCTCTTTCTTTTCAACCTTTCCAAAAGCCAAACAACCCTTTTTTTCTTTTCTGAGTTACCGGTTTCCATCAATTCAATATTTGATAGGGTTTATTATTAACAGATTTGAAAGTATTTACAGGGGATTGCATATTTACCGAAATCTGTGTTCCGCTGCTGTAACCAGTATTATCGAGGGTTAACTGTTCAGGTTGCTCCTCAATATTGTATACCCTTCTTTCTTTAAACTCGGTTTGATTTCCGGCTTTGTGATATCGAAGTTTTTCAATATGTTTTTGTTTTTATTTTGGGATATTAATTGTAAAATTTTTTTCGATTGAAAATGATTCTTCATCTGAGGTTGCCTACTTACATCTGCTGCAAAATTTGCAGCCTTATTATTTTCTAACCATCATGTAAAAGCAGTAAATTTTTAAAGAAATTCGAGTATGCTAAATTATTTCTTCTGTCATACAAAAGGTAGAAGTATCATTTTATATTTCCGTTGTCTGTAAAAAAATATTTATTTTTCCAAAAACCAACTATGCTTCTCCAAAGCATATATTCTTCTATATCCGTTAAAAGCTTTACAAATGTTCTCAAATACATTCAGCAATTCTTCCTTTGTAAGTTCTTCGCTCAAATATTCATCCATATTTTTTTAACTTCTCAGTTTTATACTTAAACTCCGTCATTGAATCATGCATGATTATATCTATGGAAAGCAAACCTTTAATATCATTATTTCTCATCATACCGATGCTTACATTATCAATTTTTTCATTTTCAGCAACATAATATATAAGCTCAATATCCTTTTCAGTCTCATTCCTCTTAAACATATGGGCCTCCTATCTCAAATTTTCCAAAAATAGAGAACCTGACAGTATCTCAGTCAAATCATTGCCATCTGCACTATAATTTTTCACAAAGTCTCTTACAGACAAGTTTTTGTGGAATTGATATATTATTAATATCTTTTACCTTGTGCATATAAGAGTTATTTTTATTTGTTATATCAATAGCTCCATTATTTTTCCATAATATGTAATGCCTCATTTAACTCGGACATTTTCTTGATTCCTGCTTTGTATCATCGAAAACAAACACTATCTTATATGCAAACTTTGAAAAAGTATTCAATCTGCTTCGGGATCGAGTACAGTCTATAATTATATGTCTGTACTTACCCATTCCCTTTATTTCTTTAATAAGTACAGATATATCTTCATCACTAAGTTCAAGCATATCCAGAGCCGTCCTTGATTTGTTGAAAAAATTCAGTCCCTTCACTTGTCTTTAAAACACTGCTTTCTATTTTTAATGAAACACTTTGCTTTTTACTCTTTATTGCATATATGATTTCATCAAAACCGATATTTCCATCTCCGTTTAAGAAAATATCGGATGAATTAAAAATATTCAAAAATTCAAATAGAGTGTCGGTGTTCCTCGCCTTGCCAATCTCTTTGCATAGGCTATGGCAAGAGAAGTAGCTCCCGCCCCTCCGTTTACCGGCATAAACACCTCAACTAAAGTATTATTTCCGTCATTAAATTTATATGCAATATCACCGTTTGAACCGTCTGTAATACATTCAATATTTCCTTATATATATTTTTCAGGCTTCTTGAATTTATTGATTGTCTTTATATTGTTTTTCTCTCTATCAAATCCCTGTCAGAGAGGTATGCCATACTCATCTTTTCACTGTGTGACGATAAGTCATCTTCTATATTTTCAGATACAAAGCATAACATCTATAGACTTGTTACCTCTGTTATTTTCAAATGAATCTAATGAAGAAAAAGGTCAATATTTCTATTCTGTACTGATAATTTTTAATATAAAAAAATCCGACAATCTTTTTCTGTAATCCTCATCTGTGTCTATTAAAAGCCAGTCTGATTTTTCATTAAAAACCTCCTATTCTACAAGCTTAATAAATTTCCAAGTTCCCTTCTTCACAGCTGCCACACCGCCACTGTTAAAGCAGCCTGCTTCACTAAACCCGAAATCAATAACTACTGTGGCTTTTTGTTAATATATCCCCACTTTTTCCGTCATATACGGCAGCAAAACCGTTTGAAAAAGATTTTTGCATTCTTATATTCGGTCATTAACTCAACTTCACCGTTCTTGTTGCAAAAACACCATTTATTTATTTCATTTTTAACTGCTGCCATATCATCCGATACAAATGCTTTTGCATCATCAAAACCTTCAGCTTCCCTTCATATTTCCGTCCAAATCAAAAATATGATACTTACCGTCAAGCTTTGCAATATACACATTCTGTGAAGTCGCAAATCCGAAATCATCCATTATCACATCATCATATATAAAATCAGTAACCTGTGAAAAATCATTTTTGATAACAGCCCATTTGCCTTCTTTTTTTACCGCCGCCCTCTTAGTTGCAAATCCTCCTGCAAAATCATAGGTCAACTCGGTGGCTTTTTGCATACTCGTCTATATAAGAATACTTTCTCCTGTCTTATAAAGGGAGCCAGCTTGTTTCCAAATACGCCAAGTGAATCCACTTTAAAGTCGAGGCAAAAAGCTTCTTGTATCGTTTTTCTATATAGTACCAATCACCGTCTTTACAAACGGCGGCATAATTGGGCTCCTTGCCATATGGTAATATATCATCATATTGAGACTTTATCTTTTCACTGCCGTCCGACTTCATCAGGCCCTTTTTATCATCATTTGTGAATACATAAAATCCGTTATAGTACTCATCTATAGAAGCTCCGGCAAAGTAAATTTCGGTATATATTCCTCTAAACTTACCCTGCAATTCCAAAAAAATCACCATCATTAGGTTGTCTTTCAAGATAAGCATTTACAACTTTTAGACATTTGCACTGCTTTCTTTCCATATAGTAATCGATGACCTTTTTGTAATTGCTCTCAGATAATTATAGTTTTCAGACATACTTCCCTGCTTTTTCAAAGTCCTTATATTTCTTTTAAATTAAGATAATCATCAAAATTGCCTCTTCACGGAAGCTTATCTTTAGTAAATTCAAGTGCTTTTTATACTGATCAAGAGCATCTATATAAATTTCTTTTTCGTCCAAAAGCTTTGGCTTTTTGAAATGTATTCATTGTATTTTTACGTTCACTTGCGTTGCCGCCTATTATATTTCCCCAGCCAAGTACCAACAGTAGATTATTACAGGTACCAATATTTTTTTCATTGTCATATACAGCTCCTAAAATCCCAGTAACATACAAGCGGTTACACGAAAGCAATAAAAGGTGCAAAAAGGTATTTCATCCTTTGTAGTTGCTTTTTGGTAACCTATAAACAGACCGTATAATGCAATGGATACAAGTGATACTATCAATACTCCCATCAAAGTATAAGTTCTCAAGTAAAATCCCAATGCTCCTACAAGCTTTATATCCCCCATTCCGACACCGTTTTTACTGATTGCCTTACTTAGGCAAAAGTCCGCTACCGATAATCATTGCTGCAGCAGAATCTATAAATATAGCCAATGCCTCAATTGTATTTGTAAATACATTTATCAAAATAAATATACGGGAAATTCCCAATATAAATACAACCGACTCATTCGGTATTATCTTTTCTCTGTAATCAATTCCTGCAATTATTAAGGAGACGGATATCACAGTCAAAAGCCTAAATGATTTAAAAAAATATCGTAAGCATATATCCTATATAAGATGCCTATAGCAATTCCTATAATCAAATATGTAATTATCAAAAATACATTTTGCCTTGAATAAATATTACCATACCTTTTTCTTGTACATATACAGTGTAACAGCATATGTTATCAACATAAAAACCACAAAAAAATCAAGTTCACCATCACCTGTATCTCCTATTCTGTCGTATATAATTTTCAACTCCATGCCGTTTTCTCTTGCATATTCCGTTGCAAGGATTATTGCCCTTTGCTGATCAATACTCAATTCTTTGTTTTTACTACCAGATAATAATACTTTTTATTATATTTATCAGATGTAATATCTCCTTCCCAGCTGAAGTTTTTAAGTCTTTTCATATCTTTTTATCGCACTAAAAATTTCTTGCAGTCCCTGATACTCTATTAAATCGGTATCCATACTATGAGTTCTGGCTATATATCCTCTTCTTCATTAAATATACTTATACTTTTGTATATACTTGAATCAGATTTCTCTTTACAACTGTATTATTGTAATTGCTTATCTCCTCGCCTCTCTCTTTGGTACTCTTATCCCATACTGAAGCCGGTATATTCAGCCTGTTGCTCGGTGTTACTACCGGAGTTACATTATCAAAATTGTCTTCTTCACCCGGTATTTCATCAGCACCGTCTTCAAGTGCTGCACCTGCAACGGCTCCTCCGGCCTCATTAGGGCTCATTAAAGCTTCCGTCTCAATCAAGCTCTGGTGGATGCGGTATTTTTCAATATAAAATCAAATTTATCTATAAACGGTAACGGTATTCTCATCTTATATGGCACTTATTTCAATGCTTTGCATATCCAGAAAGAAAACTCGAGCCCCAATAGTTTATCCCGTTTTTTCCACCCTGTACTCCCAACTTTTCCAAATATCCGTTTGGAAAGCTCTGTAAGTACTTATTTGTAACGGCTCTGCTTATAGGCATTGCAACAGCCAACTTCACAGCATCATATGCACCGTCTTTTATAACCGCCAATATTCCGTTAAAAATTGCTTTTTCATCAGAAAAGTAGTCGGTAACGGAAGTATGCATAGCCTGTCCTGCATCATATATCTCCTGTGCACTCTGTCCCACACTGTTCATTTGAGATAATATATCTTCAGGATATTGCTCAGTTCCTTCATCCAATATATTTGAAGTCACATCAGTTGCATTTTCCAGACCGTTTGCACTGGCATTGAAAAACACCTGTACGGTATTAAGCATTTTCTTTGTTTTATCGGTAAATTCACCCGCCTCACTTGATGCACCCTGTCCTATATTGTGTACTCCAAGTTTCTTTGCTATATAAGCATACTCGGACACCTGCTTCGCAGTTTGATCTATAGCATTTTGTATACTTGTATATGCCCTGTAAACATTAATCATACTTAATATGGCAATATACGATGCAATAAAAATCATAAGTATAAGACTTGCTTCTACCGTGATAAAACCTCTTTGCCTGTATCTATCCATTAGTTTGCTCCTTAGTGTGTCGGATAAAGCTACTCAAATTTCAAACTATTTATCAGTTTCCAATAATCATCTAAGCTGATAAGTGTTTCCATCGAAGCTGTTGTTGATTTTTCAGCTTCTCATAGTTTATCTTCCATGGTCTTTGCTTCTTCAGCATTTGACATATCAACAGGCCTTACACCCCCATATTGCCATTCCCATTCCATATCCTTGATTATCATCAGCAGGGATATGCACCTGCTCCTCCCGAGGACTGAAATAGTAATATGCTATATATCCGGCTCTTACAAGTTCAGGAAATCTCGTATTGGAAGGGATCCTTTCTTGTTACATCTATAGACCTTCCTCTTTTTATAAAATCGACACCGTTATAAGTAACCTTTTCCGTATTATCTACAATCACTTCATACTTTTGATCTGAAATACATTTTGTACATTCTTCCGTCTCCTAAAAAGGAGTCCCATATAGTCTTCAAACCTTTCATTATATTCGGTATTTTTTCTAAATCCTCACTGTATTCCACCTGCCATATTTCTTCTGTAGAATATTTATCAGTACATTCACGTTGGTAAAAACAAGATGCAAGCTCACCTTTATTCTCATCAAATCCAAATGTAAGTCTATTTGTCTTAAAATAACCTGCTTTGGAAACTCACTGTCTGCCATAAGGTCTATCACCTATAGTTCCCAATGTTATAGGATGTTCGAACTTATTTTTCTTTTTCCTGCTTTTTGCTTGTCTCTTCAACTTTGCTTTCTTTTGTTGTACTTTCAGCGGTTTCCGTACTAACTGTATTTGCATTCGACTTACTACATCCACTTCCGATAATACTTGCTGTGGCCAATACACCTATAAGTAAAACTCTTTTTATATTCTGCATATTCTTTTTGGCTTATAGCCAACCTCCTTTTAATATCCCAATACACCTTTATAATCTATAGGGTATCCAAATTCCCCTTTTTAAATTAAATTTTTTTCATTTTTAAATTAAATGCATCCAAATTTATAAATACAGGTTTTTATCTGCGTCTTAGCTTCTACCTGTAATAGGACTGCGGCTTCCCATGGAAAAATCCCTCTCCTGCATAGTAGAGTGAACCTTCCTTACTTGCATTTAGTCTGTATCAGATTCCCCATTCTACATATTACACTTTGCTCATCCAATAAATACTGTATAGCCAGAAAAACCATAAGATAATCTTTATAGCTCATGTTAAACGTACTTGCTTTGGTTTTATCAAAACCGTTAAGTTCAAGTTTATCCTTTCCTTCTCCTATACTCAGAGCATCTCCACCTGCACCTTCAAACTCTTTATTGAACTCATTTATCTTATTATTTATAGCTTCCTGTGCATTACTGTTTGCGGCATCCAGAGCACTTCCTACATTGTTCTTAAGCTTTTCTTTAAGTTGAGTTCTATCAACTACAGAATGTATTGCATCTTCCAGCTTTTCTCTTTTACCTTCAAAAACACCTTTATATTTTCATTTATACTATCTGTTAACTGATTGACATTCTCCTTGTAATACCTGATGTCTGCATTACAGCCTCTACAAGCTTATCTCGGCTGTCATTTGTATTAATAGTCTTAAATGCCTTAAGCTTTGCCTGTGCAACCAAACCTCCGGTTGAAACTTCGGCTTCCATATCAGCTGAATCTGATCAAAAGCTTTCCTTTAGTGCAGCTTTAAGTCTTTCTTCAGTCCGTCTCTTGCATCTCCTATCTGTGCCATACACCATAATACTTTCTCCTGTATAGGTGTCTGTATTGACGTAATAATAGTGTCTGTAGACGTATCCACCATATTGTCTACATAATCTTTCCAAGTAGTATTGAAATCCTCTTTCATATCATCCGTATACTCATTCATCTTCTTATACAGCTGACTTGCAGCAGTCTGTGCAACAACGAGCCATACCACTGAATCTTGATCTCCATACATTCGGATTTTTATAAGCGGTACCGACTTTCCCGACACCAAGTCATTGATATCCAACGCACTTTTCGGTTAATGCCGCCGCAATCGGTAATACATTCTGAACTATCGGAACTCAAATCCTGTCCAGCCTGCTATGGCGGTAGCCATTACAAATGTCTCATTTCTTAGAAAGCACTGTCACTTGTATACGCATATATTAAATTTAATAAAGTCTTATACCGAATATTCTTGTTTGTACACCGGACACATTTTCATTCAATTTAGGATTACCAAGAAGTATATACTCCTGCTCAGCTCTGTAAGCTTCATTGTTCTTTTCACTGAAAGGCACTCCCGACAAAGTCTTTTCATTTGTGATTCCACTCTCTTCCCTGTTTGTCGTATAGCAGCTGAACATTGTAGTGGTATATGCCATAAGATAAAGCTTATCTCTTCCACCTACCAATATGTCTCCGATTCTGTCAAATCCGGAAACAGCTTCTTTTGAGGCCTTCAAAGCATTATCCGCCAATTTCTTATCACCACCGCTTTGAAGTGTTTCCATTGTATTTGAATTCATTATCTGTGCCGCCTGAGCACTTATATTCATTACATTAGCTATTCTTACCGGACTTATTTGCACAGGTTCGAGTATTATCAACATGTGAGCCGTTAATCATCTCATCTCTCTTGTTTTTCTGCTCCGAATCACCTTCAGGTTTTGTCGCAACACTGTTTCTTTCAAGAAATGCAAAAAGCGGATCTACATAGTACTTTCCGTCTGTATCTGTCATACCGGAAGTTACTGAATCCATATCATAGCACTCTACTCCAATATAGTTTCGCAGCCTTGGATTTATATATCCAAATTCCGAATCAACTACTTTATATCCCTTTTCCTCTTCGGTAGTTTCAACTACCTTTTGTATCTTGGAAGGAATACTGTTCTCAAAATCAAGAATACAAGTCTGCTGTCTTCTGTAGGAATATAAGCTCCCCAAAGTATGTAATGCTTCCTGCTTTGACTCAATTTCACTGTTTTGTAGTCAATGTATCCATGTTGTCAATCCGGATACATATGATAATGTACTGTTTCACCCAACCGTCATCCGTATCATCTGAAGTAGCCGGATGTATTCCCGCATATTCATATTTTTTCAAGATTTGCTATAACCTTATTTGAATAATCTATAGATCTCTCAAATATTTTTGTCATTTCATTGACATAACCTTCAATAACAGCCTTTGTCTTGGTGTTATAGTCTACGACGCATATCGTTTTTACCCGACTCAGCCATATTACCGATATTGATATCCCAGTTATTGGCTATATCTTTCAGTTCATCAGCCGATGTTTTAAGTTTTTAACAGCTCACCTCGAACACCTTCAGCTTTCTCCTTAAGCCCTGTAAACCACAGATAGTACTCTCTTGCAGTCCTCATTTGAGGTGTGGCAAAAGTTTAATATCATTTCTAAGATCGTTCATGTACTTATCTCTCAAATTGTTTACATTATAGTTTGGACCTAGAGGTGCGCTTGAGGTTCGAACTCCCGTAATTGTCGGTACAACCTCATTTACGCCTGTTTGTGCCCAATCACCCTACAAACTTTTTATCATACCATTCCTTGATATTTTTCCAATCATCTTCCAAACTCACTTAATTCATTTTCTAATCTTGTAATTTTCCGAGCTGTAGTCATTCTCTTCATCACTTTTTACTTATATAACATGCAATTTCACCGTTTATTCTTATTTTCTCACTTTCATAATGCTCCTGTGCAAGATTAAACCTTTTTAACTACAGTTTGAAATTCATATACCTCAGTCTTATATCGATTATAATAATTCACATAATTGCCGAATCTATTGTACTCTAAAGTGGCATTCCCTCTTGGCGTTGACATCCAATCTCCATATGACAAAGAACTTGTAACCATATGAAAGTCTGTTTTTCAATTCACTTATATCATTTTCAAAATTTTTCCATTGAATAATGAATATCACCACCTTGTGCATCATTGTTACTGTTACGCCAATATTTATCCTGCTCAAGTTTTGACAGCTTTTCCACCTGTACATATGCCAGTGCATCTCTTGTGGCATATTGAAAAGTTATGTCTCCCAAGACATAAATATCATCCTTTATCTCCTTTGAGTCTTAAAATTTCCTGTCGGATTTATCAAAATAATCCTCATATTCTCTTGAAAGAGCATATATTCTTAAGCAAAGATCTTGAATGTCCTTTAGTTTTTCATAATCTCTTTTGTTTTCCAATACCTTTTGTTGGTCGGGTAATGATTTTAAGATATTCATCTTCTCTAAAAATCCATACCCTATCACTGCCAGTGCTCTAATTTCATATAATCAAGCACCTGTGCCCTAACACATTTGCATTGGAAAGATTTGCACCTGCCACTGACTTACCTCAAAACTTCCGTCAGTCAGCTTCATTTGCATAATATCTGAAATTTCGTTTCCACCGCTACGATAATGCAATATCAACAAAGCTCTTTTACCAGGCCTTGATCATGCAGGCCGTTGCTTTTTAATGTAGCATCAAAATATACTTCCAGATTATTTCGTAATTCAGTCATATTCTTAGAAATGGCAAACAGTCCGTATGTATCCTGTAATACCAATTATAATAAGTCAATCCGGCATTGAGTGCCATATCTCCCGGCGCCCGATACTATATTTCCGGCAAGTATTATTCTGCCGCCATCAACCAAAACAGTGGTAAATATTATAACCACTGTTAAGATAAATGACATAAATATGGTCAGTGAACCATGTTTGTTATAAAAGATTTTCATATTGTCACCTGCCTGTTTCACCCAGTTTTATCTCTTAATGTCTTTTAATTTATTTACATGAACATCGACCCTTTCCTTCAAAGTTAAATCTCTCTAAAAAGAAATCTATTAGATCCGCTCCCAGGTCGATGTCTCTGACAAATTCCGTTGCATTGGAGGAGAATGCATAACTTGATTCATAAGCTCAATTTTTTCCGGAACACCTACACTTTTTAAGTGCCTTACCCAATCCGGCAGGCAATTTAATGCCGTACTTGATATTGACTTTTTACTGTAGGGTGTTATTGTCCCCGTGAACTCTATATCGGAATCTACACTCAAACCGCTAACCATGGTATATTTATATAAAAGCGTATTCAGTTTTCTTCAAAAGCTGTCTCCGATTTCATCCTTACTTCTGAAAAACCTGCGTAGAGTTCTCTCTCCTTATAATAACTGTCAACTCCGTCCGTACCCGGAAAACTCATTACATCTATATCTATACCACTGCTTATCGGTGCGAGATATTTTTCATATCCGGGATATGCTCCGTCTCTTGCGGCTTGCGAAGCAATCTTTGTACCTGCAAACTGTACCAAAGTCTGCTCAAGCTTTAAAAAGCCCCAAGATAAGCATTGCAATTATAGTAAATATGAATAAAGGATATATTATTGCCGCTTCTACCATCAAAGTACCACGATTGTTTTCACCTCGCATATCTCCTCCTCAGCTCAATATTTTATGGTGTACTGTTAGTACTGACGAAACCGCTAAGTTTATCCAGTATTTGACCGACTATATCCTTTAGCCTGTCGTGAAATAAAGTTGCAAGTGCTATTATGATAACTATAAGTACCATAACCGCAACCATATCGGATGCTCCACGCTCTTCTTTCTTAAAAGCCTCAACAGCTCCGTTAAGTTTCATTGTCTGTGTAATAAAAAACAGATCAATAAGTTCAAACATTTTTTCCATCTTGTTTCTCCTCTCTTTGAAAGTTTTTAGTTATGTAAAAGCTTTAGTCGACTTTCAGCTCAAACATCAAAATCTGAGACCGGCAAACATAGGCACCATTATCAAAATGAGTACTCCTAAAAATATAAGACCTATCGGCATTATCAATTTACTGCTTGCCTTTTCACCCTTTCTTTTTTTACTTCATGCTTTTTCTCTTCCCATGCTTCATTGCTCATATCTCTAAGAAAAACAACCACTTCACCGCTTCCTTTTTGCAGATTCTGTATCATCATCGTTGAAAACTTTCTAAGAGACTTTATAGAGCATCTCTCTCCGAAAGTCTTATAAGCTTCCACCTCCTGAATTCCGTTACTCAGCTCCAAGGCGGTGTTTCGCATTTCTGATATAAAATACCTTCATTTGTAGCTGCCACCTTCATCCATGCCTCTCTTATAGACACCTGCATTTACAAGCAATGTAAGCTTTGAGCATTCCCGGATAATCCTTTAAAAGCTCATCCCTTCTTGAGTTTATCTTGTCATTTAACAATTCATCCAAATACCATATCATCATTGCGCTTACCGCCACTCCGGCTATTACCAGTTTAAAATTACCGCTTATTCCCGTTATCATAAACATAAGTAGATGTAAGCACTATTCCAAATGTAATCTGTCCGCCTCGCAGTATATAAAAATAATAAGGTCCGTATTGTTTTCCGTATATTTCGAAAATAAAGCTTGATCTTTCCTCTTGAATTTTTACTGTTCATATCAAAATGTATCAGCTCCATAAGTCAAATCCGATATAATATATGTCAGACAGCGGGATACTCACCCTCCGGTATTCCCGATAATACATCTTTAAACTTTTTACTGAATCTGAAATGTAAGTAAAAGTACAAACAATGCAAATATTGTTACCAATATCATTACTATCATATTTTTACATCCCTTATATTCACTATTCTTCTTCCCATCATATAGGCTCCTGCAAACAATCCCTATTGCAAATATCTTTACCATTACTGTAAAAAGCCGTATTTGCCGCCGCTGACATAGTTCCCCATTCCGCTAAGTGCAATCATTATTACAATGGGCATTACCATCATAATGTTTTAATTCATTTTCCTTTTCAGTGAGAATGGTCTTTATTTCCATCTCAATTTCTATCTTGTCATTGATTATCTTTCTGCTGTCCCCTACAACCTGCTTGATATCTCCGCCCTGTCTGAGTCCCGACTCAAATGTAGCGCAAAAGCTTGCAAACATCATCAAGTCCACATCTGTCCGCAAAAGTCCTTTAGTAAGTCTTCGATAATTATATTATTTGTCATTCCAGCTATTATTATTCTGGTTTCATTTACAATATCGGATTTTTTCACCGTAAAGACTTAGTAAATCTTGATAGCTTTTCACCAAATGCCTCCATAGTATTCTTTCCGGAAGAATAAGATGTTGTAAAGTGCCTCAAGCAGATCTCTAAACTCAACAAGCAAATCTCTTTGCCTTTTTCTTTCTGTATTTTTCTAAAAATGTATAGCAGGGATTCCACAGATAATTCCCGATATTAAAGAAACTAAATATTCTAAAGAAGACCATATTACTACAAAAGCAAGTGCAAATCAATTGAAAATCCCACAAGATAATCTACCAATCTCATATGATATACATGATAGTCATCAGCATTTCCCATAAGACCGTGATTTTTCTATATAAGTATCCGACTTACTCTTCAGTATTCTTTTTATCATTAAATAACTCCTTTATATCCCATGAGCTTTAGTTTAAATGTATTCTTTAAAGGATTCTTTGTTCTCTTAAGCTCACCTACCACCTTATCCATGGTGCTTTCTTCACTTTCCTCAAATACATACAGGGGATTTAGTTCTATCTCACCGTCTTTTAATCCCATAACCTCCGATATTTCCATAGTCTTTCTGCTGTGATCTAAAGCCTTGAAAGATGTATAATTATATCCACCGCCGAAGATATCTGCTGCCTTATAGCTTCAAGAGGTAGACCTTCAGCACCCATAAGTACCATAGTCTCCATTCTGCTAAGCATATCTTTTGTAGAATTGGCATGTCCTGTGGAAAGTGAACCGTCATGTCCTGTGTTCATTGCCTGCAACATATCAAGTGTCTCAGCACCTCTTACCTCACCGACTATTATCCTTTCGGGTCTCATTCTTAAAGATGTCTTTATAAGATCTCTGATTGTAATCATTCCCTTTCTGAAGAGTTTGAATTCCTCGTCTCAAGCTTTTACAAGATTTTTCTATACCGACTATTTGAAGTTCCGCAGAGTCTTCTATAGTGATTACTCTTTCCGTCTTCGGGATATAGTTTGATAAGGCATTTAGAAAAGTGGTTTTTACCGCTTCCTGTGCCTCCGCTTATAAATATATTGTATTTTTGCTTTTACCAATGTTTCTAAAACCTTGGCTGTTGTGGTGTAATGGTTTATATTTTATGAGTTGCTCCACCGTCATGAGGTGTCTTTGAGATTTACGAATAGTTAAAGTAGGGTCCTTTTTAATGCTACCGGAGGTAAAACCACGCTCACTCTTGATCCGTCCGGAAGCCTTGTATCTACAATAGGGATTTGATTGATTTACCTCTCTACCGGCTCTTCCCACAATACGCTGTATTATATCTTCCAGTTTTCTTTGGCTGTCAAAACTTTGTTTCAGTCTTTTCAATCTTTCCGTTTCTCTCAATGAAAATTTCATCCGTACCGTTTATCGCATGACCTCCGTAATATCATCATCCTTTATGATCATATCAAAGCCCCAGACCTCTTATTGATGAATAAAGCTCATCCATTAAATTTACTCTTTCTCTGATTGAAATATAGACATCGCCCTAATTGCTCACTGACCAGCTTTTCTATTTTTGAATAAAAGCTCTTCGTCCTTTAACCTGCTTAAATCGAAAATATTTAGATATGTATTCTCTCGCTTGATATAAAAAGCTTTTCGTTCCAAATCGTTCATGCTGCTCTCCTTTAAACATAATATACAATTATATCTAATCCATTCTACGTAATAACTACAATTTGCAAAAACTTTATCTCACGATTATATCAGCCTAACAGTTTTGAGTGTCAATATAACTTTCTCATCTTTGTGAATATTTTTTCTCATACCTTAATTCATTGTCTATACTATATAAAAACATATTGTAAATTTTGGTGCTATCTTCTAAAAAACACGCTCCGGCGTAAGAAAACCTTAATAATTTTTGACATGTAACGCTAGATTAGTACAGTAAATTTATGCTATACAATTACATTGTTGAGCGTTTTTATATGCCTATTTTGCATTCTACAATCTATATATGCTATAATACAGGTAAATACGGAGGATGAAATAAATTTAATATTTGAACTTACTAATGAGCAAAAGAAAATATCTGGGGCTTAATCCTGTAGAAAAGCACTGGGAACTTGTAAAGTTTGATGACAATATTTATCACTATTTTTGAAGGTGATACTATTAAAAAAGAGATAACAGTCAGTGAAAACTATTATCATGAATCTGAACTAAATGAAAAAGACGGCGAAAACCGTACAATGATACTTCAAAAACTAAAAAGGGTAAAAATCAAAAAGTTTAATTATACCGCAGTTCAATCTTTTTCACCTTTTTGGAACTTATTTTACCTTTTCTACAGCTCGGGGTAGTTATTGCAAATTATACCACACAAAGGACTTATTATTCAGAGCTTTTCCGGAAAAGTAAAAATATCACAATTGATAGACTAAAGAAATGGCTGGATAAATGGATAGAGAAACTACTGAAGAAGATTTAAAAGAAATAGAAGAATTTAAAAACACAAAAAGAAAAACATTGCAAATTCAAAGAAGGTGATTTCTTTGCTTTTTAAAGCTCTCAAGAAGAGGTGGGGTTGGCAGAATTTTGCTGATGTCGCCAAGCTGCTCAGATGAAAATTTCAAGAAAAATAAAAGTACGGCTTAGCTCATCTTATGGGAAAGCCTTTAATAATCAAGTCTATCATAAGATAGTGATACTAAAAAAATATTGATTTGGCAGAATTATCAAAGTGCCATGCTCTGCCTTCACTGGCTGTTATGGATAATATTTTTTTACTATGGTGAAAGCCGTTATTTTTAGAAATTTACCTTTGAGGCCGGAAGAAAATGATATGTTTATTTCAGTCAGCAGTATAAGCGCTACGAGATCCGATATTGCATACCTACAGTATGGACTTATCTATAAAGAAATTCCTCTGTCCGATTATCTGCAGCTTATCGAGAATTAAACATAGGTCCTCGAGACTCTTAGAAGAGAAGGCATCGGCTTTTGTGATAGATACCTATAAATTAAAAGAATGTATCGAAGCAAAATCCAATTCTCCGTTTTGGAGAAATATAAGAAAAAGAATGTACACTGATTTGAAAAATCCCGATCATATAGAACTCAAAAGAAAAAGTTTTTAAAGCTTTCGGACTTGATGCGGATAAGAGTTATGAGGGAGAATTTGAAAGGCAGAATACATTTCAATGATGAATTGGAAAAAGGATATGCGGATATGAAAGCCGGAAGAACGAAAAATGTGAATGAAGTCTTTGCAGACATTCGAAAGATTATGGTTATGCTGTAGAAAAATATCGACAGATCTCCCAAGCTAAAATGCCTTGTACTTGTCGGGATATTATAATAAGAAAACGGAGAGCTTTCCTTCCCCTGCTCCCGATAATTTATATTTCACCTCGATATAAAGTATCGAATTATTTTACCCGTCTTCCTGAAGCATCAAGTCTATAGCCGTCTGCGTGGTTGTATTGTAGCATTGCTCTGACGGACTCATAGTACCAATCATTTCCTGACTGTGCCATCCTGCAGCCATAGCACCCTGACGGATTCATATAATACCAGTCATTTCTGACTGTACCCAATCCTGTAAGCATTGCTCCGCTTGCATTAAAAAGTACCAGACTCCGTCTATTTGTCTCCAGCTTGTAGCTATATGTCCCTCTCCGTCAAAGAAATACCATATGCCGTCAACCTGTTTCCATGTATTGGTTACATAGCTTCCGTTAGACTCTTTATACTTCCATCCTCTATCAGTGTTTTTCCCCAACCCTGAGATGATGTATTTGCAGATGAGCCCATATCTACATAAAAAGTAGCCTACTCTATTTGCATTTTTTCATTGTAAAGTAGTTTCCCTCAAAATCATATGGGAGTGCAAAGTTATCACCTGTATTCTTGTAAAAAGCTATTATAATATCCTGCCCGGTATATCGCTTTATATGTACTTCTCTCTCATACACGGTTTCACCAACATTATAACTACTTATTGTAAGTGGTGAATACTCCGTTGACCTTTTCCAGAGTCAATGTAGGAGCTGCAAAAGCTGAATCTTTGTAGCTAAACATACCAACGTTGTTTCTTTATTAATTGCTCCTGAAGGATCATAAAATATGTCTCCATATGTGAATCACCTTTCATTTATACTTAGAACAGCATCTTTTGTAATAACGGCATAGTTATCTCTGTTCCAAGTGGTGAAAGTCCAAGTGTAAGTCCTTCCCTGTATCTCCCGCTTTTTATTGTGACATCAGGATTGCTTGATGTAAAAAGCAAATGCATTAAAAGCACATAATCACAGAAAAAAAGCAGCTGTTAATAAAAATAGTTTCTTCATAAAGTACTCCTTTCAGCTCTACCTCACCTTACTTATCATACTTATATCTCACTCAGTACACTAAAAACAAGTCTGCTGAGATATCTATGAAAAAGAAAGTGATACAGCTAAAAATATATTTTCTAATAGTTTATAAAACTATAGAATACAATTTATATACTTCGGGTCTTTTATTTGTCCTTACTTACACATACCACTTTTTCACATAAAGGACTCTTTTACAATATTTCTTTTCAACAAACTTTATATGCCGATTATATACAGGCATGTTTTTATGTCAATATTATGCTCTTTATATTAATATAAAAAGTACACTCCCGACCTTTCGGTCAGGAGTGCCTATCATATTAATTAAAGCAGCTTTTACTGAGATCTTCTTTATATGTAACTTTCTTTATGTATAAAAGTACTCCAACCATCAATGCTACAGCTATTATAGAGTGATATAACGACATTCTTTACAAAAGCCGCTATTATATAGCTTACAAATGATACCGCTGCAACTAACATTGCATATGGTAACTGTGTATTTACATGGTTGATATGATTTGACTGTGCACCTGCACTCGCCATGATGGTAGTATCTGAGATAGGTGAGCAGTGGTCACCGCAAACAGCACCTGCCATACATGCTGAGATTGAAATGATCATCATCTGTGAATCTTTTCCTGCAAATACGGCAACAACTATAGGTATAAGGATACCAAATGTTCCCCATGATGTTCCTGTTGAGAAAGCCAGACAAACCGCTACTACGAATATGATTGCCGGAAGTAGTAATTGCATGCCGTTAGCTGAGTGCTCCATCATTGTAGCAACAAATTCCTTTGCTCCAAGTACGTCTGTGATAGACTTTAATGACCATGCAAATGTAAGGATAAGAATTGCAGGTACCATTGCCTTAAATCCTGCAGGTAAACAATCCATACACTCTGAGAACTTAAGTGATCTTCTTACTATATAGAATGCCAATGTGATAATAAGTGCTACAAAGCTACCCATTGAAAGTCCTACTGAAGCGTCACAGTTTGAGAAAGCTTCAACGATGCCTGCACCGCTGAATATTCCACCTGTATAGAGCATTCCGATAACACAACAAATAATCAATGAAACTATAGGGAAAAGCATATCTATAAGCTTTACCGTCTTTATGCTCTCCTCTGTCAAGGTCTTCAAACTTCTCTTCTCCTGTTGTAAAGAGATCGCCCTTCTTTGCATTCTCTTCATGGAGTTTCATAGGACCGAAAGTCAAACTTCCAAAGTGTAATAACAAGCATCATTACGATTGTAAGTATTGCGTAATAGTTAAAAGGGATTGCCTTTACAAAAGTGCAAATCCGTCTTCACCGTCAACAGATCCTGTAACGGCTGCAGCCCAGGATGAAATAGGTGAAATAATACATACAGGAGCTGCAGTAGCATCTATCAAATATGCGAGCTTTGCTCTTGAAACACTGATGCTTATCTGTAACAGGGTCTCATAACGCTACCAACTGTAAGACAGTTGAAGTAGTCATCGATAAAGATAAGACAGCCGAGAAGGATTGATGTAAGCTGAGCTCCCACTCTGGTCTTAATCCTTTTTGATGCCCATTTACCGAAGGCATCAGAACCGCCGGTCTTATTCATAAAGACAACAACCATTCCCAAAATAACAAGGAAAATCAAAATACCTACATTGTAAGCACTTGATAAAACTGAAACAAAACCGTTTTCAAAAATGGTCTTCATTGTTCCTTCAAAGTTAAATCCTGATGCCAAAAGACCTCCGAAGATAACTCCGATTGCAAGTGAGCTATATACTTCTTTACTTATAAGAGCAAGTACAATAGCTACAAGTGGTGGTACAAGTGACCAGAATGTTGCGTACAGCGCAGGCTTCGGTGCTTCAGCTTCCGCTCCGTACACTATCATCGGACACATAACTAAAATGAAAATCGCTAAACATAGCAAGTATGATTTTTTATTTCTAAAAAATCCGGGATTATAAGTGTCATTACCACTATTCATACCTTTTCCTCTCTTTACATTTCTATACCGACACGGGCTCTTATACCCTTGTCAAACGGATGCTTTACCTTTTGAAAGTGTGTCAGATAATCAGCAAGTTCTACTATCTCATCCTTAGGATTTCTTCCGGTCATAACCACTTCCAGATTTTTCGGGCGGGATTTTAAAAAATCTGTCAGTACATCATGCTCCACCATATTAAGGTTATAAGCATCTATTATCTCATCCACTAACTACCATATCAAACTGCTTATCGATAGCCAGATGAATAATTTCTTTTAAATGATTTGTGAAAAATTCTTTTGCAAGTATCTTTTCTTCATCAGTCATATTGAATGTAAAACCGAAACTGTTTTTCTTTGTATACAGTTCAATGTTTTCTATATTCTTTAGTACCTTAAGTTCGTTTGAGTATCACTTTTTAAAAACTGTGAAAACAGGACTTTTCTGCCACTACCTGCATCTTACTGCCAAACCTACAGCCGCAGTTGTCTTTCCTTACTCGTCGCCTTCGTATACATGAATAAGTCCTGTCATAATATCTCCTTTACTTACCTAAGCCTCTTCTTAACATCTCCGTAACTGCAAATGTAGCTACATCATCCGCAAACTTACCGGTTCCAAATCCTGCATCATAACCAAGCTCTTTAGCAAGCTCATGTGTGATTCTTGCACCTCCGCAGATAAGCACATATTTATCTCTAAACTCATCAGCTTCCAAAAAGTTCCACAAGATTTGTAAGATTCTTTATATGAATATCTTTTTGTGTAACCGTCTGTGACACCAGAAGTACATCTGCCTTTAACTCTCTTGCCTTCTCTATGAACTCTTCGTTTGTAACCTGTGAACCGAGGTTATAAGCTTCAATCATCTCATATCTTTCAAGTCCGTAATGTCCGGCAAAACCTTTTCTGTTCATTATAGCATCTATTCCTACAGTATGAGCATCGGTACCGGTAGAAGCTCCTACCACTACTATCTTTCTGTGGAAGTTTTCTTTGATAAATTCATTAACTTCCTCCATGCTCATTGTCTCTTCTTCAACTGTCTGTACATGAATATTTGTATAATCCACACTGTGTACAAGGCTACCATAAACCACGTAAAATGTAAACTCTACATCAAGTGACATTCTGTGTGCGATATTCACATCTGAAAGTCCCATCTTCTTTGCAAGTATTCTTGCAGCTTCTTCACCTCTCTCATCGTTCTTGACAGGAAGTGTGAAACTGATCTGAACCTTGCCGTCATTCATGGTATCTCCATAGGCTTTAAGCTTTGTAAGGTCCAGAGTCTTATCAAACTCAACCTTATTAAGATTGTATAAACCGCTACTCATCTTTCACCTCCTTTTTCATAAGAGGAATGAATGGGTTGAAGTATACATTATCTTTAACAACGACTCCGTCTAATCCCTTACCTCCGTTAAAAGGTCTCTTTATATCCGCAAAAGTTCCCTTTTCAAGTGTAGCAAACAGTCCGTTTGTTTCTATCTCTGAGAGCAGTGTTGCCGCCTTATTTAAAACTTCATTTGCTCTGTTTCTTATAATACCGTCCTCTTTAAACTCTATCTCATCTCCAAAGTCCTTCATTGTTCTGAAGATATACTGTGCGTTTTCTATAGCAAGCGCTCTGTCAGACATAAAAGGTGTATGTATAGCCTCAGTCATCATTCCGAGAAGATGTATCTTTTGACTTGTTAGTATGGTTACCATATTAAAGAGTGCATCCTGCACATGACCACGGAAGATATTTCCTGTCATAAACTTTGTAGGAGGCATGTACTAAGCGGTGCCTTCAGGGAAGATTTCTCTTGCCATCTGTGCCTGTGCCAACTCAAATAAGAATCCGTTTTTCAGCATCGGTGATATCTCAAATGCATGTCCGAGTCCCTGCTGTGCAGGCGGAAGACCTGCTTCTATAGCAAACTGCTCATTTAAAAACTGTGATGCAAGTACCGTATGTGCTTCTTCTATAGCATCTGCAGTAGTAAGGTAGTTGTCCTCACCTGTATTTATAATAACTCCTGCAAATCCGTTTATAACTCTTGAGAAATACTGGTCAACCAGAGTTCTTTGCATATTTATATCTCTGAAAAGAATTCCGTAGAGTGCGTCATTGAGCATTACATCAAGTCTTTCCATCGCACCCATTGCGGCTATCTCAGGCATACAAAGTCCTGAACAGTAGTTGCAAAGTCTGATATATCTGTTTTCTTTCTCCCCAACCTCATCCAAAGCTTTTCTCATCAGTCTGAAGTTTTCCTGTGTCGCATATGTTCCACCGAAGCCTTCTGTAGTGGCACCATATGGAACATAGTCAAGAAGGCTCTGTCCTGTAGTTCTTATAACGGCGATTATGTCTGCTCCCTGCTTGGCTGCAGCTACTGCCTGTGTTATATCCTCATATATATTTCCTGTTGCAACTATAAGATATATGTAAGGTCCTTCTTTGTCTCCGAATTTACCCAGATATTCATTTCTCTTGTCAACATTCTTTTGAATTCTTTCCACCATAGCCTTTGCTACCGGTGCAATTGCCTCTTCTATCTCCTTTGATGAATGAATCTTAAGTTTTGATAAATCTATTTCACCCCTATCAATCCCCTCTGCTATCTCAAGAGGTGAAAGTGATAATTCAAGCATTGCGTTTCCAAGCATAAATGCCGCACCCATCGGTAGAAGTTTGTTTTCTACAAGGTGATCAACCACCACATTGGGCAGTGGCACTTCCACAGCATTTACTCCGTCAATCCCCAAAAGTCTGCATACCGTTCTCTCTACAGCTACTGTAGTATGATCATCAATAAAGGCTTGGACATCCAGTGCAACATTCTTAGCACTGCTTCTGGCTTTAGAGATTAAACTTTTATCAAGTCCAAGTTTACTCATGTGTATATCTCCTATTTCTTATCATGTGATCTTCTGAATCTGGCTAAATCGGCCGGTTCAATTGTCATGGCAAGTCCCTGTTCAAGAGCTGCCACTCCTCCTAAATGCTTTTCTTTCTTTCCCCTGCAAATATCACAATTGCAATTGTTCTCATAATGCTCAGGCTCTGTATATGTTGTGATAACACCTTCATAGTTTCTGAGTATAACCTTGCCCGGGCTCTGTGAAATAACATAATTCGGCATAACAGGTGTCTTTCCGCCACCTCCAGGTGCATCAACCACGAATGTAGGTACACAGTATCCTGAAGTATGACCTCTAAGTCCTTCTATTATCTCGATACCCTTTGATACAGGTGTTCTGAAATGCTCAAGTCCCTGTGAAAGGTCACATTGATAAATGTAGTAAGGTCTTACTCTTATCTTTACAAGCTCATGAACGAGGTCAGTCATTATGTGTACACAATCATTTACACCTGCCAAAAGCACTGTCTGATTTCCAAGAGGAATACCTGCATCCGCAAGTCTTGCACAAGCCTCAGCAGACTCTTTTGTAATCTCGCTCGGATGATTGAAATGTGTATTGAGCCAGATAGGATGATACTTCTTTAACATATTTACAAGTTCAGGTGTAATTCTCTGTGGCATAACAACAGGCGTTCTTGAACCGATTCTTACTATCTCAACATGCTCTATTTTTCTAAGCTCTGAGATAATGTATTCAAGTTTTTCATCACTTATAAGCAGTGCATCACCGCCTGAAAGCAGTACATCTCTTACCTCAGGATGTCTTCTTATATAATCAAGGCATGCATCCACCTGTGATGTAGGTACACTTGTATCGTTTTGTCCTGCAAATCTTCTTCTTGTACAATGTCTGCAATACATTGAGCACTGATCTGTTACAAGGAATAAAACTCTGTCGGGATATCTGTGTGTAAGACCGTGACAGGTGAGTCCGTATCCTCATGTAAAGGATCCGCAAAGGTCGGCTTGTGCTATATGAAGTTCTGATACTGTAGGGTATTGCCTGCTTTCTTACAGGGTCGTTTTCATCCTCAAGATCGATAAGTGAAAGATAGTATGGTGTGATAGCCATTCTTAGGTTTTCCAAACATCTCTTTACACCTTCTTCTTCTTTTTCAGTAAGCTTTACATACTTTTTAAACTTTCTACATTTGTTATTCTGTTTCTAAGTTGCCATTTCAGTCGTTCCACTCATTATCGGGAACGTCTACGAACAATCCGTTTTCTCTACTGTTTCTCATATTTTTTCCTCTTACTTACTGTAAATTACACGTATTTTTTCTCAAAAACTTCTCTAATTGCCGGATTTTCACGAATTTCCTGCAATGTTATCTTGTCATGTCCCTTTGTATATCCGTTTCCTATGATCATATCGATATCTTTTCCTACACCCTCCGCTCCGAGTGCAGCCTTTGTAAAAGCTTGTAGCCATTGAGAAGAAGTATACACATCCGCCGTCACGAACAGGAAGGATTGCACTCATCTCACAGTTATTTACATTTACACAGCATATTGAAACATCATATTCTCTTCCGTCATTAAGCTCCAAAGCTTTATCAAGTACTTCTACAGGAAGTGCGGCACTTGCCTGGAATGCTTCATGGCAAAGTCCCATCTTCTTTAACTCTTCCACACCTTCTTTGCTATAGTCCATAGCGACTACCTTACCTGTAGGTCCTACTCTCTTCATTGCCTCATAGCAAACAAGCATTCCGCTCTTTCCCGCTCCTCCAAGTACAAGTACACTCTGTCCCGACTGTACAAGCTTTTGCTGTCTGTGCAGGAGCTCCCGCTACATCCAAAGCTGCAAGTGCAAGAGGCTCAGGAAGATCTTCAGGAAGTTTTGCATATAATGCGCTTTCAAATAATACAGCCTGTCCTTCGATATCCACTCTGTCGATTTCAGGATGGATAGCCTTTATCTTATCAATCTTTAAAGGTGTCATTGAAAGTGATACCAAAGATGCAATCTTATCTCCAACCTTGATATCTGTATCAAGCTCTTCACCGATATAGCTTACTGTTCCTATAAACATACCGCCTGAACCGGTTACAGGATTTTGCATTTTTCCTCTTTCATTTACTATATCAAGAATCATCTGTCCGATTTTTTCAACATCTTTATTGCAAGCTTCTTCGATCTGTGTAAATGATGCGGAGTCGATATTTAATGAAATAACATCACAGATAATCTCATTTGAATATCTCTTTGTCATATCATTGTCTATCTTCTTTGCCGCCCTGAGTTAAAAACTCCCTGTGGTTCAATAACTCTGTGAATACCGTACTTGTTTCCCTTTAACATAAGTCCTCCATTATTTTAAACCCAATATTTCTCTTGCTTCAGCCGGTGTTGCTATCTCTCTTCCAAGTTCCTTTGCAAGTCTTACGACCTTTTCTACAAGTTCACCGTTTGACTTTGCCATAACACCTTTACTTAGATATACATTATCTTCAAATCCGACTCTTGCATGGCCGCCCATAAGTATCGCCATGGTCACCATAGGAAATTCCGCTCTTCCCACTCCGGATGCTGTCCATGTGGATCCTGCAGGTATACTCTCCACCATAAAGTTTAAATCTCTTGCAGTTCCTGAGATACCGCCGTTTACACCCATTACAAAGTCAAAATGCATAGGTGATTTTATAATGCCTTTTTTATTGAGGCGAATAGCCATATCCACCATTCCCTTGTCAAACACCTCAACCTCGGGTTTTATGCCAAGCTCGTTCATTCTGTTTGCAAATTCTATAATTGTATTTTCGGTGTTTACAAAAATATCGTCTCCGCCGAAATTACATGTTCCGCAATCAAGTGTTGCCATCTCGGGACGAAGCAAAGTAGGTGCGAGTCTCTCTTCATTGCTCATACCCACCGCTCCACCTGTTGAAGGTTGAATGATAACATCAGGTAATTCTTTTTTTATAGCGTCAATACATTCTTTAAATCTTTCTGCACTCTGTGTAGGTGTGCCGTCATCCTCTCTTACATGAAGATGTATAATAGCGGCTCCGGCATCATAAGCCGACTTTGCTTCTCTTACAATCTCTTCCACCGTATAAGGTACATTCGGATTTTTGTTCCTTTTGTAACCTCTGCACCGCATATACATGCCGTAATAATAAGTTTATCCATAATATATTCTCTATTTATTGTTTCTTTGTCTGTCTTTTAATACCACACAGGTTCCGCTTGCTCTGCATACCACTACAGGCTCTTCCAAAACATCACATGCCGAATCATTGATATCTGTTCTTGGTGTAATAACCTTTCTTGCCTCAAATACCATCTTTCTTGATGTATTTCCCACAGAAACGATTTCACCTGTTGCTTCGATAAAATCTCCTGCATGAACAGGTGCCAAAAACTCTACACTGTCATAAGCTTTTAAAAAGTCCCTCATCACCGTCATTGATAATCAAAAGCTCAGTTGCCACATCTCCGAATAAACCAAGCATTCTTGCTCCGTCTACCAATTCACCGCCATAATGTGCATCATGAGCGCTCATACGAAGTCTGATAGTTGATTTAACCATATTTTCCTCCTCACGTAGATAAGTCTTCTTATCCTTTTTTATGTATATATATTACAATAAAATTAATATTTTTTTATTACTGACTAAATGTATATAAAAAAATACAAGTTAGTGGACAAAATGTATATTTTGCACAAAAAGATATAGACCACATGTATTTTCTTATGTAATCTATATCTTTATCCTCTTAAAATATCAATCAAAATAATCATTAAGAATCAAGGCCATGGATAAATCCATTCTCTCATAGTAATCATCAAAAGTTAAAACCTGTAAGATCTTTAATACTGTCCATTCGATTTATAAGGGTATGTCTGTGTATAAAAAGTCTTTTTGCGGCTCTGGTTACATTACCGTTTTTCCTCCAAATAAAAACCTTATAGTCTTTATATAATCACTGTCAGACTCTCTGTCTTTATCAAGCAGCAACCTTAATACCTTATTTTTCCTTTGAATAGAGTGTATTTGTTCTGTATATTGAATATAACTTTTTTAAGAAATGACATATGATCATACAGACATGTGCCTCGTATAGCTCTGACACTGTGCAAGGTCTGAAGCGCCTCCATACAATGTTTCATTGCAATATCACGACTGTTATTATCTGTAAGCATATCTGCCGTAGCAAATAGATTCAATCCTATTTTATTTGACATTCTTATAAGTAAGACCTGTATTTCAGCCAATAAATCCTTTAGTTTTGTCAAACTCTCCACACCTATACAAAATATCATCTGTGCACCCTTTTTCAAAATGACAAATATACGTATCACAGCTGAATACTACCAAAGAATTTATATTTTTCAAAAGCTTCCGTTATATCGGGTCCTACTTCATTATATGCATTTACTGATGAAATTGCTAAAATTGCAATTTCACTTTCATTTCCTATTCCTCTGGACAGGCTCTCTTTAAGTTTCTTTTTTTATTTTCGGATAAAAAAATAATTATAGTCAAGATAGCTCTGATTTCCAAGTACCGATTCTCTGTTTATCTCACTTATCAAAGTCTTTAAAACTTCTGAAAAAGAAAAAACTTGCCGGCAATTCAAGTACAGGAAATTTGTATTTTCTGGCAGACTCAAGTATATAAACCGGTATACTGTCCACATAATATCCTGTCTGTACCATAAGTCCGACCACTCCCTTGGCTTTAAGTCTCTTTATCAAATTAAAGTATCTTGTATAATCAGCCAGATCAAATCCGGTTGTTATGAGAAGTTCACCGCTTCCAACCATATCAACAGAGTCCAAAATTTCCTGAACATTTACCCAGCTGATTATATTTCCGGCACTTTCCCTTCCGGTTATAAGTTCTGTTCCCGGAAAGAAGTTATTCTCAATAATGTCTCTAACAGTAAGTGGCATAATCCGGCCTTTCTAGTTTATTTCCCTTAAAATATCCATAAGTTCTTCCTGCAATCCTAAAAGTCTGCAAATCATAAGTGCCTCTTTTTGGAGGCTGTGCCTGCTTTTTACTTTAAAAATACCGTAGTTCATAAACTCCCGCAATTGCTGTAATCTTTGCATCATCACTTGACTTTGTAAGAAGCGCTTTGGCTATTTTATCTTCTGAAGCTCCCTGCAATCCCCTTACCTGGTAATGGCTTCCCGAAAGCTCGGCGACATGATCAAAATGTGTTACCAAAAGACTTATTGCTCTTTTTTTATTTAAAAGCGCTACAAGCCCTCTCACTATACTCTCACCTTCTTTAGGATTTGTTCCTCTTGCAAACTCATCCAATATTGCAAATATATATTTACCTTCAATCTCATTCAAAAAGATTTTTAAGCTCCACTATCTGTGCTCGAAGCTTGATAACCCCTTATCTACCGACTGTGACTCTTCGGATATTATAACTATTTCATCAAATAAAGGAATACTTGCAACATTTGCATATACAAAGAATCCACATAATGCAAGATATGTATTAAGCGCTACCGTCTTTAATGTAACACTCTTTCCGCCCATATTTGCACCTGTAAGTACTGTTGTTCCTATTGTCATATCTATGCTTACCGGTGTGAATTTCAGTCCCTTTTTCTTCAAGTATATCACATATATAAGGATTTATCGTATCTTCCAGTATAAGTATGTCCTCTGTAATCTTCGGAAGGCAGGACGGGTAGAGTTTTGCCGCTCTGTATTTTTCCAATAGCAAATCAAATCTTCCGATTACATCTATATTCTTTATTACATTGTCAAAATAAGGCCTTAAGTTTGCAGAAAAGTACTTCTCTTATCTTTCTTTCTTCTCTTTCCTCTTCCACAGTTGCGGCAAGTCTTTTTTTCCTTAAGTTCTTCAAAAAGCTTTATCGCTCTCCTGCATTTTAATTTCTATATCACGTTTTTTTCTTCTGATTGCTTTTCAGTTCATCCGAATAGTCGTCATAGATTGCAAATGTGGGTATTCTTCTTTTATCGGGATCAAGTATGTCCACCGCCTCACTTACAGACTCTATATTAAAGCCTGTTAATCCTATTTCTCTGATACTCTTTCAATAATAGGTTTTAAGTTTTTCCATATGCATCAAAAAGTGTTTTTTTATCTCAAAGAGCTCTATATCAGACAATGTATTATCTCTGCCGAATTTAATGGAACCCCTCACATCTTTTTATTTGCATAAAAATTCTTCTTATGGCATTAACATCTGATTTGACGGTATCATATTTTTGATACAGTTTATTCAGATTTTAAGTTCTTCATTCAATAAATCCTTTTTCGCTCCTTCCAAACGGAGTTATGTTTTTATAAGCTCCGCTCCGAAAGGAGTGGCAGGCAACATCTTGCTTTTTATATATTCAAAAGCCGATATTTTCTCTTTGCCAAAATTCCATACTACCCCCTATGATTGCTTTCAATATTTATAACTGGTAAATCTGTACACTTTTTGCATATATTCAGAAATTTTTCACTGTCATAGTGATGTCCGTAGGCTGAAAAAAGATTTATTGTAATTGCCACTATATTTATTGCCTCAATACATGAAAATATCAAACCTCTTTGTCTGAGTTTTTCAAAATTTTTCATATTTTTATCAAAATTCTTGAACCGTCAAAAATACAAGTCGTTTTCCCCCAAGCTTTTGCATTTTGATAACAGCAATGAATTGATCATGGCATCGCTTAGAGCACCGTTTACAAATATACTCTCTATATCACTTTCCTTTGCCCAGACTTCTCTTAATTCAATCTTTTTATCAGTCTTTTTTTATAGTATTTCCTTCTATTATATAGTACTTCTCGCTGTAATTTTCTCTGTTAAAATCATCAGGCAGCTTGAGTTTATATTCCGGCAGTGAAAAAGCATTGCAGTATATGCGGTATCTCTTACAGTTTTTTCCATATCCGCACTGTATGAAGCACCGCTTGAAAAGTATTGCCACATTGCTTACCTTTCCGGTCGCAATACTCTTTCTCTCAGTGCTCCGTCAATTAAAATCTTTCCCGAACTATGTTCTTTGAATTTATTACAAATCGTTGCCATCTGTGTTGCAATGGACGGACCGGCTATTTGTACAAAGCCGTCGCTTATGGCTCTGATTATTATTATTTCTCCAAGCGGAGTATATATTCCGGTACTTTCCACTATTTCTTTTGTTATATCACAATATTTTATCAAATCTCTTGCTGTTGCAATATAATCATCCTTATAAACATATATCTCGGGCTTTTTGGTATTGGTCACAAGATCAAGTTCTTCACCGTCTCTTCCTATGGATGTAAGCAGAATACTTTCATTATTATTGTGAAGTTTTTTGATTACCTCATTTAATACTGTAGTCTTTCCTGCATTCTTACACATTCCGATGAAAGAGACTCTTTCTTCATCCTTTATCAAATCATAGATATCCATTATTCTCTACCCTTTACAGGAAGCTGTGCCAAGATTATGGCGGAAAACATAAGTATTGCTCCAAGCATCTCACGACTTCCCAACATTTCCCCCAATATTATCCATGCGAATATCGCACTGAAAACACTCTCCAAACTCATCAAAAGGCTTGCAATACTTGGTCTTACATATTGCTGCCTACATTTTGCAATGTATATCCGCATGCTCCGCTGAAAATTCCTACAAATAAGAGTGCCGGCATTGCCTTAATTATCATATCTGCAGAGGGCTTTTCGACTACAATCATCACAATACTTGAAAAAATTGCCACCACCAAAAACTGAAATATAGACAAATCCAAAACGTCCACTTTTTTTACGAAATGAGCCACCGTTATTATCTGAAGAGCAAATAAAAATGCACAGAATAAAAGAATTGCGTCTCCGTACTCTAAATTGAATCCTTCATGTATACATAGTAAAAACAGTCCTGCAACACTCAGTACTACACTTATCCAAAGTCTAATTCCTTCTTTCATCTTAAAGAATATAATGGAAATAATCGGAACAAAAATCACGTACAATGCGGTGATAAATCCGGCTTTTGACGCATTGGATTCTTTTATACCTATCTGCTGCATAGCGCTTGCAATAAAAAGAAAGAATCCACGAGCATAGTGAAGCTATAATTAATGTCTTTTTATAAGATTTATTTGTTGTATGTATGTTTGAACTTTTTTTACTCTTAAAAACATACCACAGGAATCATCGCAATAAAGGATATCCAACTCCTTATTGCCAAGAATGTATAAGCATTTACATATCTTGCTCCTATACTCTGTGCTGAAAAGGCCGATCCCCATATCAAAAGCCGCGAGCAACAGCATAAAGTACTCCGAGAGCATTTTTTTATTTTTTTGACATATTGACCCCCATTGTTACAATAGTAAATTTTACTACTTATCTTATTATATCCCAATCTTGTTATAAAAAGATAAGATTATAACCAAAAATGTAAAGATTACTTAATATTTGAATCTTTTACGCAGTTTATACCTAATATCACGCAATTTATACTTTTTTTAAAATATCCTTTCAAGAATATTGTATAATACGGTCATGTTAAAAAAAGTTCAAAGGAACAGGAGATATAAGAATATGAAATTAAATTTAAACAAGAAAGCAATTGCAATTGCTCTTTCATTAACATTGGCAACACCGGTTATATCAGCAACCGCATTACCTACATTAAACGTTATCGCGGAGGTTTTGCATCAAATCCTGCAGTAGCACAGGGATATGCAGTTCCTAATACAGACGATGTAATTATTTCGGGAAATACCGTAACTGTAGCCCTTGAGGAACAGGAATCAGTGATGCTGTAAAAGCTACAACTTCTGTTACTATAACTAATAATTTGGGATCTGCAATCGTAACTGCACCTACACTTACATGGACAGGCAGCACAGGTGCTTGGACAGGATTCAACTTCAGCTCCTGCAAACTGGCAGACACTTTTCCCACAACTCTGAGCAGATGGGTGTTAAAGTATCTTCAACAGTAGGTACTACAACATTTAATGCTACCGCAAATAAAATTGTAAATAATGATACACAAATCAGTATTGAGATTCCTGCGGCAGGTGCTACTACACTTTCTGCACAGGTTACAGGAGCTCATTATACTCTAATACAGTTGCTCAGAGCTTAAACGACTACACATATGAGTATACTGTTGCACCACAGGTTTCAGGCTCTAACACAGCTGCCGCTGCAAGTGCTATATTTAGTGCAAGCTCAAATATAGTAGCTCTTTCAAATGCAACTGCTACTCCTGACGCTTCGGGAAACTTTACACTTACTCTTCCTTCAGGGAAAGAGCGTTCAAAACCTCGGTGCAAATGATGCAATATTTGTAGAAGAAAAGCAAAGAACTCAAATGCACAGTATATCTTTATAATAGACAGTGTTACTACAACTACAACTGTTGCACCTGCTGCACCTGCTGTTGCTACACCTTCAACACCGAGAGCAACATCTTCTACAGCTACAATTAAGCCTGCAACATCATCTAATTCTGTAATTGCTACAGGCTCAAACTCAAGAAAGAACTCAGGCGGTTCAAGTTCGAGGCGGCAGTTCGAGGCAGACGTTCTTCAAGCAACAGTACACTGCTACAACTCCCAAACCGAGACACCTGCAGCTCCAAGCGTAACACCTGCAGCTCAGAATACAGCAGGCGATGCCACAAAGGTACCTTCACCTACAGGTCCTTCTGCAAGAAAGAACACAAGAGGCAAACTTAATGTTCCTAAGACTGCCGATGTTTCAGATATGACAGGAAGCGTAATGATGCTCTTAGGCTCACTCGTAGCTATGGGAATGGTTGCCGGAGTAACAAAGAAAAAGAAGACTAATAAATATTTATCCATCCCTCTTTAAAGGCAATATATATCTAAAATAAAGGATATATATTGCCTTTTTATTCCCTGATATTATAATTCATTTGTATTTTTGTTATGGAGAAATATATGAGACGAAAAATACTACACATGAAATGATGATGGGCTATATGGCTGCAGCACTGTTGGAACTTATGCTTGAGAAAGATTATACTAAAAATTTCAATCGGTGAGATTGCCAAAAAGGCCGGTGTGGACAGATCATCTTACTACAGACATTTTAAATCCAAGGAAGATATTATATCATTCTTTTTGATATGGTTTTAAAAAGAATCGCTTGACGGATATACAAACCTTTCAAGCATTGATTTTACACTGTATATACATTCAATATATACCGCTTTTTTTAATTACAAAAATGAAATTTTGCTTATTCACTATGCAAATCTCTCATTCCTGCTTTTGGATGTGCTTTCAAAAGAGATTTCAGTTCAGTGAACTTGCCACTCAGTTTCCCGCTCACCAAACAATATGAGCTTTCTTATATAATAGGCGAATTTACAACAATCTGATATTCTGGATGAGCAGAGATATGAAGGAAACTCCCGATGAACTCACGGAGATTTCTCTGCAATTCAGAAATGAAGACTCGCTTTCTTCTTAGCTTAAGATAAAAAAACGGGGCTATCGGGAAATACTGAATTTTAATCCCTACAGAACAAAATAGAAATATCCTGACAAAATACAAGGCTTTTTGGCTTAGTGACTTTGTCGAGATATTTTATTTTTCTATTATGCTGTCTATTTTTTGAGCATAAAACCCCCTTGGCTGAAATTTTGCTTTTGCATTTTTACTATGCGGTTTTTCTCCTCTAGTTTTCCTTCAAATTTCTTTAGCTTTGCGTAAGAAAACGATGATATTTATTTATATTTCTTCCTATTGCAAAAAGCATAAATTCTTTATATACCTTATCTGAAGTACGATAGTTAAAGCGTCGAAATCTTCATTTTCTTTGATATCTCCAAAATGACCTTCTGTTTGAATAGAGCGTATCTGTCGTTTCAGAATACCTTTTTCACTCTGTATGTTAGCATGTGACTTCTCTCGGAGTTCTTCCCATACTTCATTGATCTTCATTACTTTATTCTTATCAATATCTTTATCAGGATTATACTTGTATAAACATTTGAGACTTATGTTCACATCCACTACAGTCTGAACATCCATATACTTCATATGTTTGTGTATAACCATTCTGTTCTTTCTTTTCTGTGTTGATATGTCTCAGTTCACGGCCGTCATGACAGATATAGACTTGCTCATCCTCAAATACCGTTGTCTTCATGTTGTAGTATTTACCTATATCTTTACTGTATGCTCTTGTTTTTTTCGTTTCTCGTGATCCTGTAATTTTATATAACTGTCTATTTGATTTTCTTTCAGATATAAGAATTTTTCTCACTACAATAACGCTGTCTGCTGTAACTTCTTCAAGCACTTCTCCAAATGCTTTTTATGCTTTTCAAGGACAGGAATTAGTGTGTTATAATCTGTACGATCTTACTTACATAACTATGTACAATAAAATACCCTCTACTGCATATCTGTACATTGTATGCAGGCTTTAGCTGCCCGTTCAACATATGATCTTCCTTCATTCGCATAAAGGTTGCTTCCAAATCAGTTTTGGAATAGCTGTTTCTATCTTTCCCCATAATCTCAAAGCATTCTTTATAGTGCAGTAATCGCTGTCCACAATGTTCAAGCTCTTCATAGAGTTGTTGAAGTTTTGGCTTTCTCTGCCCTTTCCGTTAACAAATACAATACCTTCTCCGTCAGCAATAACCATAAGATTTTTCTGGCTTAAGTATTTTCAATAGGCGAACAGTTATCAATCTCTATAATACGGTTATTAGATAGCTTTTTATGTTTTGTAATCTTTCTTTTTCTGTTCTTTTCAATAACATCTCTGACTTTATCAATTCCGTCAATCACAAACATCTAGTGCATTTCCAAGCTCATACTTCTCACCAAATCCATTATCTTGTAAAAAAGAGTTATAGTCTAAATAAAGCTTATCTATAGAATCCAGAAGACCTGCAAGATGATAATTAATGCTTCCACGCCATACAAAAGTATAACGATTGGCATTAGCTTCTATTTTTGTTCCATCGATAAATAATCTTTTAATGTTACAAACCCTTCTTTTTAATCGTCTCATAAACTGATAGTTTAAGTCATCTAGAATATCTGAAGTAAGTTTCTTACCTTTAAAATCATAAAAGGCATCTCTTTTTAGGCTTCCTCCCTGAGGTAAGCCAGATAAAGCAATATCTCTTTCGCATAAATCTACAATACGATCAATAGAACGAATTCCTCGCATATTTGCATAAGTAATAACTGCATACATCATGATAGGGTTGTACTCGTTCTTCCCTTATCCGAACAATTGGCTAACAGTCCGGAAAAATCTAAATCCTCCATAACTTTTTAGGGGTATAGACCGGATCGTTATCGGGTAAACCTCAATTCATAGAAACTAAAGTTGATTTTTCTGTTGACCTATAGATTTTATCTTTAAATATCTCTATTTAGATACAAAAATCCACAGTTTCGTCATAATCATCTTCATCTTCATATATTTCAAAAATGTTTACCCACTGTAACTCCAAACATAGCATATTTATTTGAGAGCTGAAAATTATATTATCATATACATATTCAACGCTGTCTCTAATCCTATAATTATCTTTTAATACTAAATTTATCAAATCTCTACCCGAACAAATTCCGGCTATAAAGCTTTATTTTTTTATTCCTAAATTCATTGATCATTCAAATATACAATCATTATTATATTGGCTATACTCACCGCTACAAATTATTAAAACCATCAAATTCATCAACATTCATTTCATTTAAATACACATTTGATTTTATAAATACGCCTTCTGCTGTTTTTATATTTGGTAAATTATCTGTAATAATACAAACTTCATATTGTGTATTTAGTAGATATGCTATTATTGAAATTTCAAAACATAGGAGCTGTATCGTACATATAAATTGCAATCATAGTCTTACATATCCTTTCTTTATTCATCTTTCTGTCTTTCACGCGTCCATATAATCCTAGAAACCATAAAACAAAAACTAACTAGCAACACAACCAACAGAATTAAATCATCTAAATAGTACTGTTGTGATTTAATTACCTGTATTATTGATTTTGATATAATAGTATAATAAATCATAAGGTTGTAAAAATAATATATTAGCGAAAACACAAAACCTAAAAATGTAAAAACAAAGATAGTGGAATATCATCGAGAGTCAAATTTTTTATAACTTTTGTTTTTCGCTGTTAAATCTTGAGCATTTTTATGGCAGAATCGTGCAATGAAGATATTTTTAACATATTCAGTATTATAAAATAAAAATCTGTTCGAAGAAAAATCATAAACTGCCAAACAAAATTAACAAATACTATTAATAAAATCATATCCGTTAACCTAGAAAATATAGCACTTTTTCACAAATAAATTTATTATTAAAACTGCAAACTAACAATAAACATTCATTTAAAAACCAGCTATATAACAAATATTTCTTTCCTTTTGTGAAATAGACAAATACCATTAATATCACTTTTCTACTACTAAAAATACAATCCTTAAACTTAATTTAATTTTAACAGGAATCCCTAATTTAACAGCTGACAAATAATGTCCGAGTTCGTGAAAACAAGTAATAGCCCTAGCTACTATAAAATATATCAAAAACTTAATCCGGTTTATTCTCTATAAATAAAGGCACTTTTAGCTTTTTGAAACATACCATACTTGTATATAAGAAATACATTCGCCAATACAACTAAAACAAAAATAATATACCTATTTTTGAATACACGATTTCAGATGCTCTTTTTAAATACTTATTGAATTCGACTTCATTATCTTTGCCCAATACTATACCATCTACTGAATAAATCAAATTTTTCTTCAAATAAGTATTGAAGTGCTTCAAGTATATCTACATCTCATATTATACTTATTTAAAATTTTTCATGTATATCTTCGATAGTATTAATCCCATCTGCAAATTCTAATATATACAAAAATTCATAAGTAACCTCTAAAAAGATTTTTCATTAATATTTCCTACAATATATATATTCATCTAATTTTCGACTTGTAGTTTTAACTCTACAACTGAATCATGTTTTAATTTCATCTGTTTTCCTTTGATATTTTTATATAAGTCTTCAATATCCACAAATTTCATATTATTACACACAGGACAATTTTTTTATTTTTGAATGCATATTATATTTCCGTATTGATAATTTATCTAAATCTATTTCATAAGACACATCTTTGTTATCATTATTTAAAATATGCTAAAACTTCCCATGAACAAAAAGGAAAAAGCTAATATATTTGGTGCAAATGAAGTATTTACTATTTTCCAAATCATTATTATATACAAGGTCAAAAACCTCTTTTGTTTCATCGAAATTTTCGTCCAATTGATTTGACAAAAACAATCATAACACCCTTCATTAAATGTATACTTCTCAACAAATACCGTTCTACAACCCGAACTGAAACTTGAAAAATGGTTTTTATTTTTATAACAAGAATAACTAACCCATCTATTAGATTCTATTGCTGGAGTATCAATAGCATTAATAACAATATCTACATCTTTTATGATTTCGTCAACATCCTCAATGCTTTCAATTTTTGATTTATCGCTGTTATGTTACATTTTTGAATTGATTTTTCAAAATAACCCTTTGCCATATCAACCTTTAATTTTCCTAATTGCGATTCGTTGAAAAATAAATTGCCTATTCAAGTTACTCAGTTCTATTCTATCAAAAATCCAACAAGACTAAATTTTTCTATTCCCATGCCTACAAAAAGCACTTGCTAACAGGCTAGAACCTCCCACCCCTAAAAATACTATTTTTCTCATTTAACTTTTTGTATATCAAACTCAGTCAAGTTCAAACCAGAAAAATTTTTGAAAAATAATTCATATTATTTTTTATATCTCAATAAAAATTCGTCATCCTCTGATGTACAATCTTCTTGTATTAAATTATTTTCTCTTAAAAGTTGAACAATTTCATTAAAACTTTCGATATCAAAGCACTTATCAATATCTAATAGTTCTTTTCTGAAAATTCCTTTATCTAATTTTTAATATTTTTGTTTCATCATCAACATCATTAATTTCTAAACTTTTTTCAATTCCAAAATAAACCGTGAGAACCAATTATTATGGGCCCATATATAGGTTTTATTCTCATATCAACCTCTTTTACTCTTTCATAAATAAAAACGCCCCTACATGAAATCTACTATAAAGTAATTCATATGTCGGGCATTTCTCGCCTAAATTTTTCACCACAATCATTCATAATCCTTCTTAAATACGATGACAAATTAATGCTGATTGTCTTTCGGTTTTTAATGACTAATTTTTGCAGTACCCGTTGTTTTACAACTTCTTTGCTTTTATTGTTGCCTTTTTCATGATTTTTCCTCCTTTCAGAATTATTATTTTTGTTCCAGTCTACCTACTGACAAATATACTATAACATAAAACTGTGCATCTGTAAGGCCCGTCTTCCGTCGAAGTACTATGAAAGTTCCGACGTTTTAAATTTCTAATAAAGCTATTTAGTTTTATGCAATTCTTTTTAAATCCCTTATTTTTAAAAGCTTTTCTGACATAAAAATATTTTTAAAAATTCGAAAAATTTTTGAGTATCGTATAATCATAGTACTTCATAGTACTTTACTTTTTAGAGGTGTTTGTATGGCTTATTTTTGAGAAAAAGAAAAAGAAAGAAAAAGTACTTATCTTCAGATGTATGAATCATTTTTGGGATAGGATAAAAAGCAACCAAGAACAAAAAAATGTAAAATCTTTTTGGTTATGTTGAGATTTGATTTGGTGAGATTCCGGATCCTGTTAAATTTTACAGCGACTATGTAAAAGAGCAAAAATGAGAATAGAACAAAAAGTTCTTTCTGAAGAATCCCGTCCTCGTGCATTTTCCGCCCTATTGAACTTAATATAGGACACTTTTTACTTTACTCATTAATTGATGAGTTGGATGTTAAGGAGACTATTGATATACTTGCTTCTCAAATGCGTTTTCAATTTTCTGTATTTGACCTAATTACACAACTTATTTATGCAAGGGTTATATCTCCATGCTCTGAGTCAAAGACAGCCTCTCATGTATTTCCATACCTTTACGGCGGTTCAACCATCTCTGAAGACCAAGTATATGACGGATGTTCTTTCATAGGAGAGTCTTATAAAAAGTACATTGATTTGTTTAATCATTCTTATGAATAGTATTTTAAAAGAGATTTAAGCAATGTATTTTTCAGTGCACTAATTATTACTTTGAAATTGATATCCTAGTGAAGACAAGCAAAAGGGACCTTCAAAAGAGAATAGGCACTCTCCGATAATAGGGCAGGCTTTACTTTTAGATGCTGATCTAGTACCTGTCTCCATGCAAATGTATCCCGGAAATGAATCGGAAAAGCCATATATTAGAAAAGTTATTGAAGAAATGAAGCAACGACACAACGTATCGAGCAAGACAATTCGGGTGGCTGATAAAGGACTTAATTGTGCAAAGAAATATTTATGCTGCAGTTAAAGAAGCTAGTGACGGCTATATATTTTTCAAAATCAATACATGGTAAGAATCTAGTGAAAAAGGAAAAAATGGGTTCTACTTGAGAATGATACAAATGTCTTTTCTAATTACACTGATGAAAGAGGTAATATATCTTTTCGTCTTAAATCATGTATTGACAGCTTTGATTACAGTTTTAAAGAGATTGATCCGGAAACAGGAAAAGAGAATGTTACAAGGTTTTCTGTAAAAGAAAAGCGTATCGTCTCTTATAATCCTAACCTTGCAAAGAAACAAAGAGCTTGAAATAATGAAGATGGTTGATAAAGCTTCAAAGTTTTCTACATACAAAAATATCGCTAAAGATGAACTTGGAGATTGTGCTAAATATTTAGACATCATAACTAAAGATAGTACAGGCAAGACAATAAAGCCTATAATAGATTTAAATAAGGGGCTGTCGCCTTAGATGATTGAATCATCCGGGCGAAGCCCCATTTTGTTATCTAAAATTTCCCTTCAAGAGGTTTCATCGCTCTTTCAAGTATGCCGTTCATATAAGCTATTGATATACCATAATTTGTCATAGGTATGGTAGCTTCATTTGCATACTTCATCCTTGACTTCATCTGGTTTTCATTTAACATACAGGCACCGCAATGGATTATTATCTTATATACTGAAAGGTCTTTTGGAAACTCTCCTCCGCTTGAAAGTTCAAACTTCAACGCATCTTCATCCTGCAGGCCTGTAAATTTTCTGACCAGCCTCGGTATCTTTACACTTCCGATATCCTCACATTGTCTGTGATGTGTACATCCCTCACTTATAAGTATTTTATCTCCTTTTTTAAGTGTGTCTATCACTCTTGCGGCATTATAAAGATTGTAAAGAGCACCCTTATAGTTTGCAAATATTATTGAAAATGAGGTAAGAGGTATACTTTGCGGTATCAATTCATCCACTTCCTTAAACACCTGTGAATCACATACCACCAAGGCAATATCATTAAACTTTTTAATGTCGCTTCTATCTCATTCACCGAACCACAACTGCGATACCATGATCTGTCAAGAATTTTTCCCTTATTACCTGCTGCTGCGGTAAAATAAGTCTGCCCTTCGGTGCCGATGAATCTATAGGTGTTACAAGCATTATAATATCACCCTCCTTCATCATATCACCGAGTATGGTCTTTTCTTTCTTTTCTTTGCCGAGAACCTCAGACATCATATCTTTTCCAGCTTATCAATATTGGTATTATTTAATGCTGAAACATATATATCAATTTTTTATCTGTCTCTCTTCTTCTACTATAGAATCACATTTATTTCCTACAACAAGACATCTCTTCTCTTTTTATCTTTTCTAAAAATTCAAGCTCATCATCACTAAACTCGCTTCCTGCATCCACCACAAAGAGTATAAGATCGGCTCTGTCTATATTCAGACTCTTTTCCACTCTTAAATTTCCAAGACTGCTCTTATCGTCAAGTCCCGGTGTATCCACAAGTACCACCGGACCGAACGGTAAAAGTTCCATACTCTTTTTTACAGGATCTGTAGTGGTTCCGCTGATATCGGATACTATTGCAATGTCCTGTGAGGTTATAGCATTTATCAAGCTTGATTTTTCCAACATTACAGCGACCGAAAAGACAAATAGTCGCTCTCTCTCCCATCGGTGTACTATTCATATCAGAACCTGAAATCCCTTGCATTTGTAGTTTCAATTTCATTGATATACTGAATTGCTCTTTCCTTTACCTTCGGATTGCTTACCTTTTCAATCTCCGATTTTATCATCTTCATTCCATGCTCTTTGGTCTGATCGGATGCATAATCGGTCATATATTCACTGAGAGTCATAAGAGCATTCGGATGACAGCAGTTTATAATCTGTCCGCTCTTGCAAAGGCTCATAAATCTGTCACCTGTTCTGCCTTCTCTGTAGCAGGCGGTACAAAATGAAGGTATATGTCCCATTCCCATGAGCCAGTCCACAACCTCATCCAAAGTTCTTTGATCCGATACATCAAACTGCTCCGAATCTGTAGGTCTGATTTCTTCCGTATATCCGCCTACTGAGGTTCTTGAAGCACCGCTTATCTGTGAAATTCCCACCTTCAAAGCTCTTTCTCTTACTTCCTGACTCTCTCTTGTAGAGATAATCATTCCGGTATAAGGAACCGCTATTCTTATACAAGCAATAATCTTTTCAAAAGTATCATCATCAAGTCCGTTGTCAAAAAGCATCCGGATCTATATCATCGGCTCTTTTAATTCTTGGTACACTTATAGTATGAGGACCTACTCCGAATGTCGCTTCAAATGTTCCCCATGCATCAAAAAGTCCCTGCAAACTCATATTTATATGACTCCAGTCCGAAAAGTACTCAAGACCACATCATCAATTCCACCCTCCATAGCTCTGTCCATAGCCTCTGTATGGTATATATAGTTATGCTTCGGTCCTGTAGGATGAAGGTTCTCATAAGATTCTTTATTATAGGTCTCTTGGAAAAGTATATATGTTCCGATTCCGGCTTCATGAAGCTTTTTATAATTTTTCCACTGTAGTTGCTGCAATATTTACATTTGCTCTTCTTATAGCACCGTTTTTATGCTTTATACTGTAGATAGTCTTTATAGATTCAAGTATATACTCAATAGGGCTGTTTATAGGATCCTCACCTGATTCTATGGCAAGTCTCTTATGTCCCATGTCCTGTAGTGCAATTACCTCATTCTTTATCTCTTCCTGAGTAAGTTTCTTTCTGGCTATATTTTTGTTCTTTGCGTGATAAGGACAGTATACGCATCCGTTTACACAGTAGTTTGAAAGATAGAGAGGTGCAAACATTACTATTCTGTTTCCATAGAAGGTCTGCTTTATCTCTCCGGCAAGTTCATATATCTTTTTTATAATTTCCTTGTCCTCACAGGCAAGAAGTACGGATGCCTCTCTGTGGGTAAGTCCTTTGGCTATAATACCTTTTCTCCGTTTTTTTCGGTCTTGCTTTTTCAAGGTATTCTTCTATCAAAGGAATATTGTTTTTATTTTCCTCGGCAAACTTTAATGTCTCCAATATTTCTTCATGGTTTATAAATTCTTCGGCGTTTCTTGATTTTTACATCGTATTTAAACATTTATAATCTCCTCTTACTTTTGCAACTCCGTAACCTATATTGTTTATTCTGTTGGTAATACATCCGATACAGTGAGCTGCCTCATCTCCTGTACATACCTTTCCGTCATATAGTTCATATTTTTCTTGTTTTTAGCGGTGAAAGATTCGGCATCACCACATTTGCACCTGCCAGTATTCCCTTTTCTCTGCCCAGATTGTCAAGAGTACTGAGTGAGGTTGTAGCAGGTATCAGCATCTTCGGTCTCATTATCCTAAAAGTATCGCTATAAGAAAAAGTGTCATCTGTATACTTCCGCTTTTCTCATCTTTAAATGCGGTGTCGTGATGTGGGATAAAAGGACCTATTCCACACATATGAGGACCGAACTCTTCTATAAATTTAAGATCCTTAGCCAATGTGGTGGAAGTCTGATACGGTGAGCCGACCATAAATCCGCAACCTACCTGAAATCCTATATCCTTAAGGTCCTGTAGGCATTTCATCCTATGCTCAAATGACATCTGCTTAGGATGCAGCTTTTCATAGTGCGCCTTATCCGCAGTCTCATGTCTTAAAAGATACCTGTCCGCACCTGCGTCAAACATTCTTTGGTACTCATCTCTTTCATATTCTCCCAAAGAAAGTGTCACTGCAACATCCTTATACTTTTCTTTGACTTTCCTTACTATAGAGCATATATAATCCGGTTCAAACTTTCCGTCTTCGCCTCCCTGCATCACGAAGGTTCTGTAACCGAGCCTGTATCCTTCATCCGCACATTCAATTATCTCTTCATCAGATAATCTGTAGCGGTCACAGTTTTTGTTTGAATGTCTTATTCCGCAGTAGTAGCAGTCGTTCTTACATATATTGCTGATTTCTATAAGCCCTCGAAGGTAGATATCTTTTCCGTAGTTTTCATCTCCGAGTATTCTTGCCTTTTTGCTTATATAGTCAAATACTTCTTCATTCAAATTCTCTACAAGATATTTGTACTCTTCAAGGCCAAGGCTTCTTTCTTTTTCAAGTTTATCTATCAGAGCAATACTTTTGTCAATCTCAACACGCCTGTCATATTCGGTATTTTTAAAGTCCGTCTTATAAAGTGATATATCTTTAGTCATTGGCATCACCCACATTTGAATAAGCGGTTTTTATACTTACTCCGGATAATTTTTCCTATTTTTACCTGAAAGACTTGAAATCACATTGTTAGGGTGCGTCGAGGCGACCGACAACACACTTATGTTTCTTTTATGATATGGTATTCCCATCCTTCCGATAATATAATCTCCGTACTCGTGCAATAAATCATTGAGTTCTTTTTACAGAATCTCTGTCCTCCACGATTATTGCCATCAATGCTACTCTGTTATCCATATTTCCCCTTTATAAATAATAGATTTTTGTATTAAAAAGTGCCCCAAAGCCACGGTGGCTTTTGGGTACTCAAATAAATGTGCCTTTGCACAATCTTATACATTCACAAACCACCTTTCAAGTCAGATAGCTTCTTCCCTTGTTAGGAGTATCTGTATACAATGTAAAATCCTTTTTAGTTGTTTGTCAATATCATTACATACTTTTGCATATTTTTTATGAAGTCTTTTTCATAAGTGCTATGCATAATATCGCGGTAAACATTTCTGCAGCAAAAAATGAACTCCACACTCCCACAACCCCGAAAAAGCGTGACAGAATAAGTGCAAATACAATAATTGCAACTATTCCTCTTGATATCGCTATAAGAGATGACTCTCTTCCTCTGTCTGTTGCAGAATAAAATCCTGCCGTAATGATATTGAATGCGGCAGGTATAAAGCCGATAAAGTAAATTCTGATACCGGGGATTGCATATTTTGCCAATATATCGGACTTTTCACTGTTAAACGCCTCTATAATAAACGGCGCAAATACAAGTACCGAAATTACCAAAGTCAGTGATATAATCATGGCAACTATAAGTGAATATCTATGTACTTTATTTAAATCTTTTTTCTCTGCTCTGCCGTAGGTCTCACTTGCTACAGGCTGCAATCCCTGTGAAACTCCGTTTAACATTGCCACTCCCACAAGTGCCGTATTTGCAATTACTCCATAGGCTGCAACCGCTATATTTCCGACAAGGTTAAGCAGTATAAAGTTAAATACAATGGTTATTATACCGTTTGATATCTCACCTACAAATGCCACTATTCCCAGACTGCAAGCTGATATAAATCTTTTGATTGAAGGCAAAACGAGTTCAAAATGTATACTGTTTTTCTTTGAAAGATAATGTGTCATACATATAGACATACTTACAACAGGTGAAAATCCGGTTGCAAGTGCCGCACCGAGCATACCCAGTCCAAGCGGAAACATCAATACATAGTCAAATATTATATTGAACACTCCGCTAAGCAGTGTTGCCGCCATTGCCGTCTTCGGAGCATTATCGTTTCTTACAAATGCTGTGAATGTGAAGTTGAGCATAAAGAAAGGCGAGAAACAGAGTATCACTCTCATATACGAATGTGTTACCGCTTCTATCACATCATCCGCCCCCATCAGCCTTAATACCACATCCGGAACAAATATTCCAAGCAGCAAAAAGAACAGGCTGAATAGTAATGTAAATATAAATGAGTTTGAGAAGTATTTATTCGCCTCCTCTTTTTCACCCAGTGACTTTAATAGTGCATATTTTGTTGCAGAACCTATTCCTATCATTGCACCTATTGAATAAGTTATTGCAAATATCGGCAGTACCAAATTCAAACCTGTTATTCCATTGGCTCCTTCAGCTAAGGATATGAACAATGTATCTGCCAATACATAGCATGATGTACCTGTTGTCGCTAAAATATTTGGTAGGATATATCCTCTAAGTTTTTTCTCTATCATAAAAAGCTCCTGTAACAGTCAATGGTAGTTAAGCTTTATCCTAAGCTGTAACCTCATTATGGTGAAAAAGGGCTGTGAAATAAGTCCCTAAAAGAAATAGGACCATCCGCTAATGCGAAAGGTCCCTATTTTTGTGGTAAAATTAACTTGCAAATGAAAAATTTACCTAACACTTATTGTAATTCAAAACAAGGATATTTACCACTGTCAGATTGTTTGGATCTGCTGGATCCTGTTTTTAACATTTGACAGATTGATAGGAGGAATCGATTTAAACAAGTATCTGACGGATATTCCGGAGTACATAACCGGACGACGCAGATATAATCCGGTCAACATGTTAAAAACAGTACTTTTTCGGATTTATGACTAGCGGTTACTGCTCTCTGAGAAAAACTGGAAGACAACTGCAAAGTTAATATCAGAGTTCATGTATCTCATGAATAACCGGACTCCATCATACAGAACCTTTGGATATTTCATCAATAAAATACTTAAAGATAAGATTGAAAAACATTTTTAACGATATCAATCATGCTATCTTTTAACGAGGAGCATGTAGATCTGCAACATCTCTACATTGACGGCTCCAAGTTTGAAAGCAAACGCAAACAAGTATACCTGGGTATGGAAGAAGGCTACCGAAAAGTTCCGTTACAAGCTTTTACGAAAAAAATCACTGCGGAGATTAAGGAAATTAATGCAGAAATCGCATGTAGCGGGTGCAGATCACAACAAACACGGAGTATGTACCGGATTATCTGAATGAAATCGTTGAGCAGCTGGTACTTTTATGGGATCTGGATATAAGTGCATTTGTTTACGGAAGCGGAAAGCGAAAATCCAAAGAACAGCGTCATTATGAACACTTGACTACTTTCTCTCAGAAACTTCAAGAATACATACAAAAAATTGAAATCTGTGGTTCTGACCGAAACAGTTACTCTAAAACAGATAACTCGGCTACCTTTATGCGTATCAAAAAGGATTACATGGGCAATGATCAGCTTCTGCCGGCATATAATGTACAGATTGGTGTAGCAGATGAATATATTGCAGTTGTTGACGTGAACCATTATCGTTCGGATATGGATTGCTTTGTTCCTTTGATGGAGCACTTCAAACAAACTTATGGATTCTATCCCAAATATCCTGTGGCAGATGCCGGATATGGCTCATACAACAATTATATTTTCTGTGAACAGAACGGAATTGAAAAGTATATGAAATTTCCAATGTTTAAAAAAAGGAAACTAAGGATAAGAAATATCATGAAGATCCATTTCGTGCAGTTAACTTCAGAATTGATGAGCAAGGAGTCATGAGATGTCCTAACGATAAAGCATTTCGTTTTTTATGCAGAAAAAATGTGAGTGGGAAATCAGTACAGGGCGCAAGGAAGAACTGTATGAATGCGAAGACTGTAGCGGATGTCCATATGCAAAGAAATGTAAGAAGACAGATAAGAATCGAACCGTTCGGATCAATAAGGAACTAACTTCCATGCACCGGGAAGTAATCAAAAACCTGGAAAGTATCCACGGTGCGTTATTAAGAATGAACCGTTCGATACAAGCGGAAGGCACTTTCGGAATTATGAAAAGCGACCGTTGGTACAAGAGAATTGTCCGAAGAGGTATTCATTCAGTCAAACTGGAAGTTTTACTCGTGGCGATAGAGCCATAACTTTATATAAATATCAGAAAAAAGATGAGAAACAGAACTGCCGCATAGATTCAAAAAGAATTTCTATGGGGTAGGGGAGTGCCTTTTTCGTGTATGATTTCAGTAAACTATACATAATAAATGTAAAAGGAGATGCGAAAAACTCAATAGAGTTTTTCACATCCCCTTTGCATAGTTTATTTATACAAAC
>BNJU01000290.1_pt1 | contig 75394 bp, 89 predicted proteins | sample 8539281 | NCBI WGS metagenome assembly BNJU01 (sample SAMD00202456, study PRJDB9452) | human saliva metagenome | isolation source: human saliva | place: Japan
AGAAGCCGAACGGAATAAATCCGTCCGGTCCTTTTTAGTGCGTTAATGGGGGCTAACTCACGCCTATAACGACTCATAGTATTCTCGTATTTTTGCGCCATTAACTTTCGCCGCCTAATCAAAAATTCCTGGTAATCATTGATATCCATATTTTTCAAACCCATCAGGAATGCAATTTTGTCGTAAGTTTTTCTGCTAAAACGGCCTTATCAATAATTCCACCGTAAACGGGGTCTTCGTCTTGCACTGATTTACTACTTCCTGCATATAGATACATGGTGCATCGTCACTAATTTTTAATATTAATTTCTTGCTGAAGAAAGACGTAATTAGCAATTTGGTTATACATTCCCCGCTCAAGCTTATGTTTTAGTTAAATACTTCTAGGGAATAGATGGTGAATATCCCCCGATTTTTCCAGCATACTTTCCACTTCAACATGCTCCGACAAGAATCCCTTTATCATGCACTTTTGCCTGCGCCGCCAAAAAATTTTAAAATAGGGGCTGCTTGCAACAGACGTATCTAACTTCTGCAAAAGCATAACATTCCAAAATGCATCAGATAATTCGCCTGCTTCAGTTACTTTTTAAATATTCTGTCGGATCATCATAAGCAAAAGAATCGCTTAATATCATAGTCAAACCCTGATTCAGGCGAACTCGAATAACGACCGGTCAGGATCGAAAGCACAACCCAACGTCGTACAATTTTTTCTATAATATTATCTTTGATTTTCCGTTCTCTAAGGGCCAAGTAAAGTGCATAACTAAAATTCAATGCGTTTTGTGAACGAATAAGCGAACTCTTTACGATACCTGCAGATTCAATAATCATAAGGAATCTCTCATAGTTGGTTTTATTGATAGTATGCAATACGGCATCATGCAGCTAGAGAAAGAGTCTTCTTCAATTTCAATTTTAAATTCTCGTGTCTTAAAAATCCCGTCCAGATAGCAAGCTTACCAAGTCTGCCAATTTACCTCTTTTTAAACTTATAAGTAAAAGCCACGTGCAAAAGGTCTGTATACGCTGCCCTTATATATTGGATTCACTTTTTCCTGCAGCCCACTTAATAGCATCAAACTCCGGTTTTGAAGCAAACTCAGTATCATTAGCCTGAATTTCTTTTAAATCTTCCGGAGATTCCAGCAGATGGCAGAAATAATCAATAGTTTTTTTCTAATAAGATTACCCCCATATACTTCATTGGAAGATATCTTGGACATGGCGAAATCAGCCTGTGATAACACAACACCCTTAGAATTAATTCGAATAAAAATATCCGTTACGCTGTCAATATCCAGGTCTTCATTCAGGCTTATAACTCCCAACCTATTGTCTTGGATGCTCCGTAATTTTGTAATGACCGCATTTACCTTTGACATTTGGTCTTTAATATTATTCTTTTCACAATAGTTCATTACGAAATCAAAAGGGTCAAATGTGGTCTCGAATACTTTTAGATATATCCGGGATCCACCAACTGCTTTTTTGGATGGCCGGATTCGATCCTTCAAACACTTCCTCAATAGGGTTAAAAGCAATGATGATTCGCTTCCATTTATAATGGTCATCCAGCACCTTCTTCCCCACAATAGCAGCTGCAAGTGCAGTAATTCGCTGTTGCCCGTCAATTAGGACCTTTTTCCCTACTGAAGTAGTACCATCTTTCAATTTAACCTTGGGGTTCTGCCAGACAATAATATACCCGACAGGAAATCCCTTATACAGAGAGTCCATTAAGTCACGGACCTTAGTACTATCCCAAACGAAAGGACGCTGCATTTCAGGTATGGCTATATCTCCGGTCTTTATGTTGTTGAGTAATGTTTCTACTGCATAGTTATTGACCTCATAGCGAGCCATGAGTTGTACACCTCGTTTTTAGTTGCTTTATAGTCTAAAAATTTCTTTTTATCAATGCTGTTCTACTGTCTCTGCCACTTTTAAAAAGAATTCTTATCCTCTATGGAATACATTATATCCACTTTTTGATTTGATGAATCAAATTTTCCCTCAGTATCGCTATTTATATCATTATTATCAGTCCATAACTCACACTGGAACATTACTGTTTGCATTGCATCTTCCATTCCTGCAGGAGGATACCGATGCTTCTTTAACAGTTTTTTAATCATCATCCTCATTTTAGCTCGAGCCGACTCTCTTTTTTGCCAGTCAATTGTTCGGTTCTTTTCGTAAAGCCTCTGCCAACTCTTTTGTTATAGCAATAAGTTCTTCATTTTCATAAAAAGTCTTTTATAGCCTGGGGTTTCGTCAATGCATCATAAAAGCTAATTCATCAGCAGTAAGTCCAAGTTTTTGTCCTTCCGTTTGTGCTGCTTGTATTTGTTTAGCTAAGTTCAATAACTCTTCAATAACTTGTTCATTAGTGAGCATCCCGTTGAGGTAACGATTCATAGTCTGCTGAATAATTTCGCTAAATTTTTTTCAGATTTAACTACATTAGTTCGCTTGTAGATAGATACCTGTTCTGCAATTAACTTCTTTAGCAACTCAACGGCCAAGTTCTTTTCTTTCATCTTACCGATTTCTTCCAAGAACTTCGGATCAAAAAGTGAGAACTCTCCATTTATGTCAGAAAATAAATTTATTACTCCGGTACTTTTAATACTTTGTGCCAACAAAGCATGAACTCGCTCATTCATTTCCGGTAACGACAGTTTTTACCGGACCCTTGATTCATCAATCGACTAACAAGTACGCGGACTGATTCAAAAATGCAGCTTCAACACGTAAACTTTTCTCTACGAGAGATGAACAAAGAGATAATGCCTGATGCAAAAGTAGAGATTCTTTCAAGAAGGATTCTCTTTTCTCTTCTTTGTCTGGTGCTACAATGAAATTCACTGCACCACTAATAGCTTTTTGACCTTATTAAATCTGTCCCGGTAAGAAATTGAGAGTAATCATACCCGTAGAATATATCTTGACATACAGATAATTTCTCCAAAAAAACCTGGGGTAAGCCACATTCGCAACATCCGTATCTCCATAATATCCCGTGAAGTATAGTCATTCATAGCAGCCTTAAGCGCAGATGCAATTCCCACATAGTCTACTACTAATCCACCCTCTTTATCACTAAACACTCGATTTACGCGAGCAATTGCTTGCATCAAATTATATCCTTCGCATAGGCTTATAAACATACATAGTAGCAAGAGAAGGAACATCAAATCGGTTAACCACATATCGACAACAATAGCAATTTTTAACAAACTAGAATTGTCTTTAAATTTTTTTGCAAGTTCATTCTTACGCTGCTTATTCCCGATAATCGCACGCCATTCCTCAGGATCTTTATTACTCTCAGTCATGACAACTGCAACCTTATCATTCCAATTTGGGCGAAGTTCTAAAATACGTTTATAAATCTTCATTGCAATAGACCGTGAGTACGCCACTATCATAGCTTTACCTGTCAATAAATCAGCTCGATAATTTTCGTAGTGATTAAGGATATCATCAACAAGGGATGATATTGTCTGTTCATTGCCTAAAACAGCCTCCATCTGACTAAGTTCCTGCTTGCTTTTTGCCACTACTTCAGGGTCAGCATTGTGCGACATAAGGTCATATTCTGCATCAATAAGGCGAAGCGTGTTTTCATCCAACTTTAATTTGATAACACGACTTTCATAATAAACAGGTCGTGTCGCACCGTCTTCAACAGCCTGCGTCATGTCGTATACATCGATATAATCGCCAAAAACTTCTCGGGTGCTTCTGTCCTTCAACGAAATAGGCGTACCAGTAAACCCTATGTACGTAGCATTAGGAAGACTATTACGAATAATACGTGCCGTACCAACTTTAATTTTCCCGGTTTTAGAGTCAATCCGCTCCTTAAGGCCATATTGCCCACGATGTGCCTCATCCGCCATAACAATTATATTTTTTCGCTCAGATAAAGGCTCATCCGACTCTTCAAATTTTTGCATTGTTGTAAAAATAATACCATTGGCCTTTCTTGAGCCCAGTAAAGATTTTAAATTGGCTCTACTCTCTGCATGAATAGGTTCTTGTCTTAAAAAGTCCTTACACTTCGCAAACTGCCCAAAAAGCTGGTTATCCAAATCATTCCTGTCAGTCAATACGACAATTGTAGGGCTACTTAAAGCTTCTTGCAGCCGATGAGCATAAAAGACCATTGAAAGAGACTTCCCACTACCTTGAGTATGCCAAAATACGCCACCTTTACCATCTGTTTGAGTGGCGTGATATGTTGAGCGAATCGCTTTATTTACAGCAAAAATACTGATGATACCCAGCAAGTATCTTAAACCGATTTAGCCCTTCATTGGAGAAACAAATGAAATTTTTTATAATGTCCAGCAAATGGTCTTTCGTAAATATTCCTTCAAAGAAGGTATCAAATTGTGCATACTGAGTATTCTCATAATTCCCATCTTTCGTTTTCCACTCCATGAAGCGATCTTCACCGGATGTAATGGTTCCCTGCCTTTGATGTAAGGGTGATCACTCATAACACAAATACAGTTATAGATAAACATGGAGGAATTTCATGCATATAATTCCTTATTTGTAAATATGCTTCGGATGCATCTGTCTCTTCTCGAGAAGGGGATTTTAATTCCACTAACACTATGGGTAATCCATTTACAAATATCAATATGTCCGGGCGTTTATTGCTATTTTCAATAAACGTCCACTGATTACACACTACAAAGGAATTGTTTTCAAGATTCTTATAATCCACAAGATAGACCAATCCTGAACGCTCTTCCCATTAACAAAAATAATGAACCTCAACACCATTCTGAATATAGTCCATAAAGACAGCGTTTTTCTGAATCAAATCAGCATTATCAAAGTTTTTCAATTTATAAAAAGTGCATCTGTAATAGCATCTCGTGGCATAGTCGGATTTAATCTCCGCAGTGCATTATCTAACTCAACTTCATAAAGAGGATTATAAAAAATCTCGTTCAACATCAGGCCCATAAATATACTTATATCCCATATTTTTGAAATAATTCTATAATGGAATTTTTCATAATCTGCTTCTGTATAAAAACCTGACATAATGACTACTCCTTTATGTATACTTTAAACATATCTTTAAAAAGAAACACCTGACATAGCTTCCCTATTAGATTCAATAATTAAGATAAACGAGAATTTAGAGATACAAGCTCGAAGCACTTTTTCAAGCCTGGTTTATTGACTATACTCTTTTTGATGGCAATGTGCCTGACAATTGGCGAAAAACAACATTACGTGAAATAGCTGTTGTCAAAAAGCTAATGGCTGGTCACCTGTAAAAGTGTAGATATAGGTAAGTACTACAGTATTCCCTAATTTTTGAGCGCCAATCGTTTTCCTACATTTGAAATGTCATCAAACATAAAGAGCATAAATATATACTTACTCCTAAATCGGTAATGATTTCGATTAAATCCAAGCACCAAGCGTATATGGCGTCCCATAAATTTGATCATATCTGGTTTGCTCTACTGAATTTATTGTCTATGAAGCTAGAAAATAGAACAAAAAGATTATCTGTATTCTCTTGATGGTATGCCAGCTTTTCAACTATCTCTGTGACTCATCACAACTGGTTCTACCAATAGTCGCCAGCGAGTGTTACCGAATACTGCTAGTTTCCCCTCTGTATTTACCGCCTGGATTCCATTATTAATAAATTTTTTGTCAATTAGTAATGCCCTGTTTTCGATTTAATTACAGCTAATCTTATTGAAAATAAATCTTTATAGTAAAAACAAAGGGATAGTTGATTACATCTACTGTTATCTGGAACATCAGATATTTCTAAGCAACTAAATTCTCGTTTAATTGCATATTTAGTTCTATTTTTCTATCTAAACACGCCAAAATCCCGCAATACGTTTTTTGTACTGATATCGGGGGAGATGTAGCTCAAGGCCAGCCAAATCTGAAGGTTTAATAGCAGGATATGTTGACTGTCCTTGTTCAGCAATGGCTTGAAGTGTTTCTGTCACCGTCTTCTGAGTTAGCCAATAATATAAGAAATCAGCATCTAAAACCTCTTTCATTTACATCAATAACTACGAACCCTGTAGATATAAGAAAAATTTTCCGGCTGTGACTTAATAATCCCTGAAATGTCTCTGGATAGGTCGTGCAGTAGAGTAAATAATACTATTTTTAGTTTTTCTTCTAGCACGCGAAGGAAGTTTATCCAACTGTAAATTTATATACTGAAGCCTATCGATCTTATTGTCAGTGATATTCCCCGTATCCAAGTAGTTTACAAACTCCCAACCTTCCTTCACCCCATAAGATTTTCTATTTATTTCGCAGACTTCCCCCAAATGAACAGTTCTCCATGCATCCATGCTTATACTTTCCTTCCTATCCATATACTTTTTATGTGCCAATTTAACATTAGCTTGCTTAACCATAGCATATTGTAAAGTCGTATCTATTCGCTGATGCCCTAAAAGGAGTTGGAGTTGTTCGACAGGCATACCTTTATCAATGGCCATTGTAGCCAACGTTCGTCTGAACTTATGAGGATGTACCTTAGAGATACTCAACCGTTCTCCAATCTTCCTTAGTCTACACTCAATACCCCCGATTTGTATTCGCTTATATGGAAATTTCAGAGTTACAAATAATGCCGGATTATTATCCTGCCTACTAGCCAGATACTCTCTCAAATGTAGCTTAGTCCTGGCATCAAAATAAACCACTCGTTCTTTTGCCCCTTTACCAAATACAACACATCCTCGTTCAGCAAAATTAATATCGTCTCGATTCAATAAGACAATTTCACCAACACGCATGCCCGTTGACGACAACATATCAATTATCGCTAAATCACGCAAAGATTCACATCTATCTCGCATTTTTTCCAATTCTTCATCTGAATAGATTTCCTTGATGCTACTTACCGTTCTAACTTTATGGATACGGCGTACAGGACTTTTTACAATATAATCTTCATCCTCCAACCATGAAAAAAAACTGGATAAAAATTCTACGTATATTATCAATCGTTACCTTGCTAGAACCGTGATCGACTTCATATTTGGTAAGATAATTTTCTTAAATCTTCCGTAACAATCCCTTGTATCGGAATTCGTAAGTACTGAACCATTGCTAAAAGTGTGGATCGATAGTATTTTTAGTGTTTTCCGAACATCCTTCAACTCTGTTTTAGCCGCTATAAATATGTCAAGCAATTCAGAATCTTTAACCCCTTTTCATCTATTCCGGATTCGATGACTTCACAATGTTTTAATACATCTTCCATGACTCCCTTTTAACTTTTTTAGCTGTAAATTCTCTAAAACTAGAAGCCATTTGCTGCATTACTCTATTAACTATTTCATCTTTCATATCGTTACTCCTCCTATATAATAGTTTAGAGAACGACATCTATGATAACCTCATTGTTAGTAATATTAATATTACGTAGATGCTTCTATACTCATAAACGAGAATTTAGTTTAACTGCTAGCTTAATATGTCGACGTGTTTCTGACATAATAGATGTAACAGTACTATCCCTTAAGATCTGGGTACTAAAGATTTATCTTTCAATAAGATTAATAGCGATTAAATCGTAAATAGATACTAGATTGACAAAAATCTTATCATAGCGGAATCAGTGCGATAGGTACAGATGGAAGATCCATTGGATATTCAGGCACACTTTTTGCTAAGTGCACTATCGTAGTACCAGTTGATATAGAGCTACATGCGATCTGAAAAATGGCATCTATGAAGGATAGCAGATAAGAAACTTTTGATATTCTATTTTTCTTTGGGAATACTTTGACCAGATCGCATTGAAAACTAGATAATGATGATCATAGTTCATTTATGGACGCATTACAATATGCATTCCGATTGCTTGATTTACTGGGTTTAGAAAGTCAGTATGATTTCAGGAGTAAGTATCATATGCTCTACATGTGTTTCTTTTAACTACCGGAAGGTACTATCTCTTTATACCCGTCAAGTTTAAAACCACGTTTGCGGTCAAAATTCTATATTGTCCATGGCAACGTTAGAATCAGCGAGTTCATTTCCTTTATAAGAATAACCAGCTATAAAGATTGGCAACAGCAGCCAGTGTGTTTTAGACCAATCATTAGGTACAAACTCTATCAAAATAGCGAGCGATCAGAAAAGCAGGCTGAGTGCTCGATCTTTGATTTGCTCAGCTAAATTCTCGTTTATTTTATTATTAATTTGTATTTTGGTCAATAGAATTCAAAATACTAACTAGTTTTTCTTGTTCTCTAGCTGAATAGACGGGCACCCCATATTCCATAATGGCCTTTTTTATCCCTCTAGGCATCTTCGTACCTTTTGATGTCGCCATTGAATATTTAAAAAGTTATCATTCGCCAGTATATAGTACAAAAATTGTTTATTAATCCCTGTCTCTTGCTCGAAAAACAAGTATGTCATTAGAACATCCTCCATCAAAGGTTGCAAAACCAAATTTTTTGAAGTACGGTCTAATATTTGAAACCAATACATCACCTCTTACAAAATGCCCTGAGTTGTCTTCGTATCGGGCAACGCTACTGCTGGTTTAAGACCTCCTCTGTTAGGAAGCATATTTTCAGTAGAGATATATGTCATTTTATTTAATAATCCTACATCAATCTTATCTTTTACATATTCACATATGTCTGAAAGACTATATTTCATAACCAATGGCTCCTAATTGTTTTCGAATTTCCTCTTCAAGTTCATGTGACTTCACAAACATTTCCGATAACTCAGATGTAAGCCTTTCCATTCTGTCTTCAAAGGGTTCGTCATCCTCTTCTTTCTCTTCAACTCCCACATATCTCCCGGGAGTTAAAATATAATCTTGTTTTGCAATATCTTCTAATGTAGCAACTGCACAAAATCCTTTTTATATTCTCTAAGGTCCCATTTTTGGAAAGCCTCGAAAATATCCGCCAATTTCTGAATCTCATCATCTGAAAGATCCTGATGTTTTCTGTCAATCATGTGCCCCATATTCCGAGCATCAATAAATACAGTCTTTCCTTTTTGTTGTTTATTTTTAGAAATAAACCATAACGTCACCGGAATTGTCACACTATAGAAAAAGTTGAGTAGGCATCGCAATAATACCTCAACTAAGTCATCTTCAATTATCTTTCTTCGAATTTCACCTTCCCCACCTTGCTGTGAAGATAGTGAGCCATTAGCCAAGACAAGGCCGATTTTCCCATTATAGTCAAGATGTTGAATCATATGCTGAATCCATGCGTAGTTGGCATTAGACGCAGCGCAGCCCATATTTCCAGCGTACGTCATCTTTCAATAACTCCTGCTTCCACGGGTGATAGTTAAACGGCGGGTTAGCAAGAATAAAAATTTGCCTTGAGCCCCGAGAATAAATCATTTGTAAACGTATCCGCAGGATGTTCTCCGAAGTTAGCATCAATTCCTCGGATTGCCATATTCATTTTAGCCATTTTCCATGTATCGGCATTGGCTTCTTGTCCATAAACAGAAATAGCGCCTCTTCTACCTGAGTGCGCTTGAATAAATTTGGCACTCTGTACAAACATGCCTCCGGACCCGCAACAGCAATCATATATCCGACAGTTTTCAAAAGGCCGAAGTATAGACACCAATGTCTTTACTATACTAGCCGGGGTATAGAATTCCCCACCCTCCACGCCCCCTCTTTTTCAGCAAATTGGGCAATACAATATTCATAAGTGCGTCCCAGCAGGTCTTCATCCTCTGATGTACCTTTCATATCTATATCATTAGTAAATACATCAACGACCTCACCCAAAACCCGTTTATCAAGATCCGGGCTCGCATAGTTTTTAGGAAGAACATTCTTTAGGCTCGCATTTTCCTTCTCAATAGCCCTCATAGCGTTATCAATAACTGCCCCTATCTCCGGTGTATGCGCCGCTGCCGCAATAGTATTCCATCGCGCCTCTTTAGGCACAAAAACACGTTCTCCATCGTATACGCATCTCGGTCAGACTCAAAACCATCACCTTCAGCAACCAATTCTTTATATCGTTTGTCAAACCTGGCTGATATATATCTTAAAAAGATAAGACCCTACAATTATTTTTTTCTATATTCTGCTGCAGGTATATGCCCTCAAAGCACGCAGGCCGCATCCCAAAGCTGTTTTTCAAAACCAATCTTAGCCTTACTCTTATTTGCCATTAAATAATTCCTCCACTTCATTGTCCCATGTAACAAATATACAGTTCATTATTACATTCAAAGAATACTTGAAACCCGCTTATATTCTTTTTCAAATATTTTAAATACTATAAAAATCAGAATAGATATTCAATATCACTATATTAGTTTCTTCACTATCTTACCATATATTTTTAATTTTTGTATCACCCGGTCTTACATTATATATCCGTCCACAATCTACCTAAATCTACATTTTTCACTCGACGGAGACTTGTTCTCAGACAACTTTTCTACTTGCACTAATAACGGCATTTCAAAACTTGTCCCGGTAATAACACATTGCCCCGGTGCAAGATTCGGTATCCTAGCTCAGAAAGAGAATCAAGTGAATTCTACTGTATTTGCAATCATTCTTAGGTCTTGCTCATTAACTAATCGATGAATAAAATAATTATGTATCTGTGACATAATCGTGGGAGAAATATCATAGGGTCGTTGACTCGCCACGGTCAAGAAAAACCGAACTTCCTCCCTTCTTTTTATAATCTCCTCAAAAACTTCCAACCTATAATCCTTCCACGATTCAGCCTCTCTAGATGATTGCGCAGATAAAATATTATGAGCTTCATCAATAATCAGATGTACCGTGAACAAAATTCTGATTTCATTACCTACCTTTTGCTTATGTTCCTCATACAATTGTTTAGCTACCAACAACGGGATCATTTTCTTTGCGTCTGAATTACATCTCCGTAAGGATATAATATTCAATACATCCCATTCATTGGGCTCACACGAAACCCGCACTGTATTTTCAACAAAATCTGAACGTGCCTCTATCCGTTGTACTAACGGATTTATATGTTCAAAGTTGACTCTTCCATATGCTAAGCAATATATCAATTGAGAATTAACTGCTATCTTCACTTTTCCCGTCACATTAAGCATTCTTATTTTCTCTTTAATTTTATCCTGACCCAATACTTTTTCAAATACGTTTCTCCTCTTCTTTATCTCCGAATCCTCTTGTGAATTAATATAACATTCCCCTAAATAATATGTACCTTGTTGTGAATGCCATAAGCAATTCAGCCAACTAACATCTAATGCCCCCCCAACTTCATCGTGATACTCATCATATGTATCAAAGCCTATAATCTCTAATGATTTATGAAGTAAGTTTAATAACTCCTTGCTATTGTTTTTGTTTAAAGGTATTGTAAAAAGATGATCCTAATCCTTTCTATAATCTTTTTCAACTGTAATATCACACTTATCTTCATCAAGAAAATACTTAATAGCTTTAGCCAAAAAAGGGTCGTTGAGTCTTTTCTGTTGCCGAGTACAGGATAGAAAAGAGTTTCGATATCCCAGAAAGTCTCTGGGGTTAAGGGTAGCCTATCTCCTTTATCTGATCTTGTCGATAACTCTAAACACTTCTTCTTGCATCGTAATCACGCCATCCTGAAGATATTCTCCATTAAAATCTAATATAAAAACTTACTTCGTTCACACATATTCTTTAAATTCCCCAACGGAAATTTAAATCAAATAATGATGTATACTAATTTAGTCAATGTATTGATTTTCCGCTACCTGTATTTCCAAAAATCCCAATATGAGTATTAAATAAATCTTCCCATCCCAGCTCAATCGGAATATCGTGCAAAACGCTTTTTCCCAATCCTAATCGTTCTTTTCTCTAAGTTTATATTTCTTTTGTAATATGCCACTAATTTCTCTATCCGTTAACAGTACAACTTCATCAAAAATCATAGGAATTTTTAACCCCGAATTCAAAGCGTCCTCACAAATAACTCCTACCAAATTAATCTCAATCTGTCTTTCAAAACGGTCCTTTAGATATTCTTGATTATTAGGTTGATTCCTTTTATCTTCCAAAAACTCCTTTTCAATTTGTCCTATTATTCTATTACTCCTCTGATGACACCAACATATCCACCAACAGAGACACCCTTATATATGTTGCCCTCATAATGAAGTGTTTCCATCCTCGAATATTCATTCATTAAAAGCCGTGATTTTTAACCCATCAATAGATATGACATTTCCTATAACATAATTACGAATCATAACCATCACCTAAGAGTCTTAATAGATATTCAAAATTACCCGATATGCTATCAGGATTTTTGGTAAAAACATGATATTTTTATATCCTGTAAAATACTTCTTCAATTGACTTTGACTTTCTCTACTATATGTAATCAGAATTACTTCTAGTTCAGGATTCAATAATGATCGCTCAAAAATATCCCTGAATATGCTCATCAGCAAATGAAAAACCAAAGACAATTAGTACTGACTGCTTTTTGTTCCAATTCATAGCTAAATGATCTAATTAACTGATAATAGTGTTGTTCTGAGACACTCTTGAAGAATTTAAACTTATCGGGATTGATTATTGGCAACTCGAATATGCTTCAAAAATCTTTCAATTTATTATTATCTAAATCCAATTTATGAACTGATTCATTCAAATTTTTCCACAAAAATCACTTAAATTAAAAACTTATACACTTATCAGTACTTATTATTTTTCTATTTCAGAAACTTCGAGCGACAGAGCCTCTGCTCGTTCTCTAATTTCATTAATTATACTATTTTGCTCATCGACTATAATTTTTATTTTTGTTTCAGGGTTCCAGGATACCGATCCGTGTAGTTTAAACAAATTAATAGTCGGCACTTCTCTCCGATAGTTATCATTATAGCCACTGTGAGTAATGTTCAAATAAAAGTTTCTATTGCTAATATATTTTTCAAAGAACCCTCGAGAGCCATCATTATCAATGGATTCTCATATAAAAACTCATCAAACACTCTTTCAAAAATTAAATCATAATTCGTCGTAAAAATATTTATCCGCTTAGAGATTCATTACTCTCACATTGTAAAAATCATACATCCATTGAATCAACCGCCTATAATTTGTAAATACATCGGATGTCTTGGCACGTCTTAAGAAATCTTCTTTCCTCTCCCCCATCATATCTATCCATTTTTTGAAATAATATACATATAAAAATCTTTTGTTTCTTCTGTGATATATTTATGACTAACTATTTCTTCAAATGTAGGCATATCCTCGCCTAAGCTCAAAGACGGATACATGGGTACACTAGCCCCCTGCCCCTATTAAAAATTTATTTTTACCTCTAATTAAACTATCTAAGTCTCTACAATTCATAATATATATTCCTTTCTCTATAAATGGAATGCAAGAGAATCATCTCCCAATTTTCATAACAAGTCCCCTACGGCCCAATGAGCACGAAGTACAGTGCCCCGGGGTAGTCACGTCTCATGTCTTTCAGTTGTGCCGAGAAGCGTTTGAAGTAGTCGGCAAAGACGTGTACGTTTTCTACGAAAAAGGTTTTATATTCTTCGTTACTGAGAACTAAGTCTTTTAAGCCTTTTGGATTTCTGTAAAGCCAATCAATATCGAAGGTGACGTCGCCCACCTTGCCCCGAAGTCCCCCGTAATAGCGAGGATCCGTGAAGGTACAAACGGGTGCTTTCAGCATAGTAGTCGTAAATTCGTCCAAGCGTTCAATGAGTATGTCCAGTACGGAAATGTCCTGAGAATTCCAGCCGTAGTGTTCAAAGCGTCCGTCTCCATATTCAAGGCCGCCGCTCTGACTTTCATAGTCACAGACCCATTGTTCAACCAAGCTTTCCGACAAAGGGCCGTCAATACCGCAAAAAGCATCCCAACAAGGATAGCGTTCCTCTTTATGCCAGTCGTCCGTAAGGCTTATGCAGTAGAGACTCACATCTCCGTCCCTTTCATCATAAAAGGACAGACTTTCAAATTCCGGTGTGACACGATACTTTTCGCCCTTCCATGTAAGGTATGTATTTTCTTTATAGCCGTCCGAGTACTGCATATACGCCCCCAAATATAACTATCCTTATGTTTCATCCGAGACTTTATTTAAAAGCTCCTCATTGTGACAATACGTATAAATATTATATACCTTATCGTGTTAATTAGTATCTATATATGAGTATAAATCTATCTTTATTATCACGCTATGATATATTCAAAATACATTAAAAGGACTTAGACAGAGTTTCCTCTATCTAAGTCCTTTCATTTCTAAGCTATCTCCTTACGCTCCCTCATATACGAGGTTAATAATGGTCAGCGTCGTTTCGCACGATTTGACAAGAGACGGTATGGGCAGGAATTCATAGGGCGAGTGGAAGTTCATGCCGCCCTGTAAAGTAGTTAGGCGTCAGGATTCCTTTCGTGGAGATGAAGGATCCGTCCGTACCGCCGCGCATGGCAATGGTTTTGGGCGTAATGTTCAGTTTTTTCATGGCTTCGTAAATGTAGTCGATGGCCTTGCCGTTTTCATCCGTCAAAGCGTCGCGAATGTTGCCGTACGTATCACTCATGTCGAGTTCAAAGCGAGCTCGAGGATATTTTTTCGCCATGTCGTCTACATACTTACGAATGCGTGCCTTCTTTTCTTCGTATTTCGCTTTGTCGTGATCGCGAATGTTTAGGGTGACTTCAGCTACGGACTGGTTGGATTTCACGGCTTGGCACCAAATATAGCCTTCTTTCCTTCCGTGCATTCCGGCGTTTCCGTTCTGTCGAAGAGATTCATGAAGTCTACGGCCAAAAGGGTCGGGTTGAGAAGGACGCCTTTGGCACTCATGGGATGGGCACTGACGCCGTGAATGGTTACGACGGCTGTACCGGCATTGAAGGTTTCATAAACCACTTCACCCAGTTCGCATGAGTCGATGGTGTAGGCAAAGTCTACGGGAAAACGGGAGAAATCCATGTTTTTCGACCCGTAGAGGCCGCATTCTTCATCAGGTACGAAGGCTACGTAAATATCGCCGTGGTAAAGATTCGAGTCGCTTGCCAAGGTGTGCAAGGCCGTCATGACATTGGCTATGGCCGCCTTATTATCCGAACCGAGGACGCTCGTTCCGTCGGTGACAATAAGGTTCTGCCCTACATAAGGCTTTAATTCAGGATGTTCAGCCGCCTTCATGAGCAAATTTTTTTCTCGATTTAAAACAATGTCGCCGCCGTCATAGTTTTCTACCGTATGGGCGTGAACGACGGGCGACAAGTTAACGTCTACCGTGTCCAGGTGAGCGCAAAAGCCGATGGCCGGTGCCGACTTTTTTTTCGGCCCCAAGCGTGCGGGAAGACGTCCCGTAAGAACGCAGTATTCACTTAAATGTAAATCGACAAGGCCTATTTCTTCACATTCTTTTTGTAAAAGTTTAGCCATGTCCCACTGCCCTTTTGTACTGGGAACCTGCGTGCCGCCGTTCGGTTCACTTTGAGACGGTACGCCGATATAGCGGTAAAATCGTTCTGTCAGTTCTTGTGTTAAGTCTTTCATATTCTTTCCTTCTTTCATACACCGGTTACAGTATTTTCTATGTTAGAAGTGCTTTATGAAATAATGTTAGAACATTTGACGCGGATATACATAGTCTGCCTGGAAGCCCAAAGGAATGCCGGCTGCCCAGAAGAGATACAAGGTAATGGTCAGGACGATGAGAAGTGCAATCGTATACGGAAGCATAAGGCTGCTCAGCGTACCGACACCGGTCTTTTTGTAGTATTTCTGGCAGTAAATGATGATCAAGGGATAAAAGGCAAACATAGGCGTGCATACGTTAACAGCCGAGTCACTGATACGAAATGCCGCCTGAGTCAGTTCAGGGGCAATGCCGACGGACATGAGCATGGGCACAAAGATAGGCGCCAAAATGGACCACTTAGCCGAGGCGGATGTAATGAGCAGGTTCAGTAAGGCAACGAATACGATGATACCGAAGACCGTAACCTGCGGCGGTAAGGCCAAGGATTTCAAGAATTCCGCACCGGCAATGGCAATGAGAGCCCCCAGGTTGGACGCACCGAAGGCATACATGAACTGGGCTGCAAAAGAAGTAGAATACAATGAGCTGTACCAGCGTATGCGTAATGTCTTCCATAGACTTCGTAAAGTCCTTGAGCTCTTAAAGCTGCCGCTCAAGATACCGAAGACAATGCCCGGTACGGCCGCAAGCAGAAAGATAATGGCTACAATGGACTGCATGACGGGAGCTTTAAAGCTGGCAATATTTCCCGCCGGGTCACGCAAGATAGAGTCTTCCGGCCAAAGCGCCGCAAAGAGTCCGACAAGCATCAAAATGAGAACGAAGGACGCAATGTAGAAAGCTCTGTTTTGCTTAGGCGTAATGACATCGATAGCATCTTCCGATACGTCAATATCCGCATCCAAGGGGCAAGCCTTACGGCACCACGGTTCGGTAATTTTTTCCGTTACCCACCAGCAAACGGCAATAACGGGCACTGTCGCCGCTAATGAGAAGAAGTAGTTACATAAAACATTGATTTCGTATGTCGGGTCGATGAGTTGAGCCGCCATTTGCGAAAATCCCTGGATAACCGGGTCGATGGCCGACGGCGTATAGTTGGCTGCAAAAGCACCGGCAATGCCGGCAAAGGAAGCACCTACACCGGCCAAGGGATGCTTACCCGATGCGTAGAATAAATAAGCCGCCATGGGGATGATGATCATATAGCCGCTATCGGGAGCCAAATGACTGAGCATACCGACAACGATGACAATAGGTGTTAAGAGAAACTTCGGTGTTACGGCCAAAAGCTTTTTCAGGCCCGTGGCAATAAAGCCGGACCCCTGTGCGACGCCGATACCCAAGGTCGCCACAATAACCATGGCCAAGGGGGGAAAGCCTGCAAAGTTGCTGACCATCTTAGTCAAAAGAGTTGCCAGCGATTCAGGAGCCAGCATATTGGTAATCGTAATTTCTTTACCTGTTGTGGGATGAATGTATCCGAAATGAATTTGTGAGAATAAAGCCGATACGACACAGGTAATAACAAAGGCTGCAATAAACAGCATGGTAATGTCGGGAATACGGTTACCGATGCGCTCAATGGCGCCGAGTATACCGCCTGTCCCCTGCACTTGTACGGTGCTGTCGTTCGAGTTTTCTTGCGACATAACAGGTCCTCCTCTGTATAAAAACAAATGTGCACTCAAGTCAGTGCTTCTTTTATAGTAGTAGTCACGTATTTTCATGTCAATGTACTTTTATGAATATGCATATATTCCCGATACCTATACTATTACGACAACGTTGAGGTCCCCCTTTTCATCTTGATATACACCCTCATTCATGGTAAACTATTTTAGTACGACATATATGCGCCTATAGCTCAGGGGATAGAGCACCGGTCTCCGGAACCGGGTGCGCAGGTTCGAATCCTGCTAGGCGCACCATATTAAAAGGCTCACTACTCGGTTAGTGAGCCTTTTTTGAAGGAGCGTTCCATGGATAAGCGAGCTCGCGAACAACAGACAATGGAAGAAATGATTAAAATTTATTGCCACGGTCTTCACCATACCAAAAAAGGAACTCTCTGTCCCGTATGCACAAGTTTGCTTCAATATACAAGGGAACGAATCGCTCGTTGTCCTCATATGGAGACAAAGACCTTCTGTGCTTTTTGCAAGACTCATTGTTACTCACCGACACGACGTGAAGAAATTCGTGCCGTCATGCGCTACAGCGGTCCGCGTATGATGCTTACGGCACCGGTAGCGACACTGCACCATTTATACCTGTCCATTCTGCACAAGCTGAAAGGGTCAAAACATAAATATTAGTCCCCAAGCGAAACACAGATATACGAAAACCCCGACTCCTGTGAGCCGGGGTTTTATCTATTTCCTATAATTTTCGTTCAATGGCAATGGCCTTACAAATATCCGAAGCCGTATTCTTTCCTTCTCTATGATCGCTGGGCGTACGGGGAATGGAAAAGGTATAGCGACCGTCATGAAACTGCAGTTTAAAGTGAGGGCCTTCATCAATAACGGTAAAGCCCAAGTCTTTTAACCGAGCCTGTTCACTGCTGCTCATGCGGCACCCCCGTCCGAAGAGGTCGCGAATACTGCGAGCTATCTTTTCACCTTCACCGACACGCGGATTGGCTTGCAGTAAGTCTTCAATAAGCGTATAAGGGCGTGACGTTTCTTCATAGCGGTTCTTTACTTGCGACAAGATGCTGTAAAGAAGGTCATTAGTCTCACCGTCGTAAAAATCTTTTTCCTCACCGCGGCAGTAGAAAGCCTCGCCTGCCGCACTGTCCGCCAAGGAGGCCGTCATGGCATCCAAACGGGCACGCAATATATAGTTTTGGGAACTCAATTCTTCTACCTGCTGCTGGAGTTCTTTATTTTCCTGATCAAGGCTTCCATGTACAAGTCGAGTTGTTCTTGTGCCTGAGTGCCCTCTCCGTGCAAACCTTGCAGGCTTTGCTTGGCCTTATGACTGTTAACCTGTGTCCAATTATAGTCGGATACGTCCGACCGAGTTATGAGCATACTCCAGATGTCGGCAATAATGGCATCGGCCATGGCTTTACCGTCACGGTTATAGTCTGCCGGAGCGTGACGACGGTAATCGGTCGTGCCGGGAAAATATATGCCTGCATAGCCGTTGTGCACGTTATTTTCATGTGTTCGTTCACGCAGCACCCAAGACGTATTTTTGTCTGTTTCTACCAATACATGCGCCACGCCGCCAAGTTTTTTAGCTAAGTAATTCGGAGGGACAACGGTCCTGCCGTTTTCACCGACACTTAGATAGACAACGGGAAGACTGTAGTCAGCGACACCGTTCATGACAGCTACAGCCGTATCTACATAGCCTTCTTCAACGATGTAATACTCACTTTGAATGGCAAAGGGTCCGTCATTACGGCAGTATCCGGTTTTCATACAGGTACGCACAATATATGGCTTGTTCCCTGACGGCAAATCTCGGGGCGTAAAGGAATCGACCATACGCTGCAGTTGAACTAAAAACTGTTTGGTCCCGTCTTTGTCGATATAGATGCAATCACTTTGCCAACACTTATTACCCTCTCGATCTTCCAAACGACAGGCCAGAACATCTACCTTAGAGTCCGTAAATGTTTTAAAAGAAACAGTCGTGTTTCCGCTTACAAAGACCTTATCTCCGTCACTTATGGTATATTCCAGATTTTCAAATCCGTAATGAGGACTTCCCGTAATCCATTCTCTAATGAGTTCGATAATATCCTCTTTGGTTACCGACTCTTTAAGGGGTAAGCGCGTACTGAATAAGAGCATGACCGTCACCTTTCCGTTTCTTTTCCGTCGTCTGCGGCTTGTATGCCGTCGTACATGTATTTGTATTGTATCTTATATGTAATACGTTTGTCATATTACTTGTGCGAATATTCTCATATTCTTAAACAACGAAAGGCTATGCTCTTTTGAGCATAGCCTTTCGTTTATCTACTATGTAATTCTCTGTCCAGTTTTTGGCAGTCGTGCAATTCGATCCTGTGTCGACGGATGGGTGCTAAAAAGCTTGGCAATACCGCTACCAACTCCGGCAAAGGGGTTAATGATACACATGTGAGCCGTCGACTCCGTAGCGCCGGGCAATACTCTTCTGTGTGCATAGGCATCAATCTTCGCCAAGGCACTTGCCAATGCCAGAGGATCTCCCGTTAGTCTGCCGCCTGCGTCGTCGGCCATATATTCACGCGTTCTTGAAACGGCCAACTGAACCATAGTCGCTGCCAAGGGGGCGATGATAATGGAAGCAAGCAAGCCGATAATACCGCCACCGCCGCCGTTTTCATCATCATTATCACGACCGCCGCCGAAAATAGCCGCCCACTGCAATATATTAGCTAAATAGGATACGGCGGTAGCAAAGGTAGCCACAATGGTGCTGATGAGAATATCACGATGTTTGATATGAGACATTTCATGAGCCAACACACCGCGAATCTCTTCATCGTCAAGCATGGTCAAAATCCCTTCCGTAGCCGCCACGGCTGCATGGGAAGGACTCCTCCCCGTCGCAAAGGCATTGGGTACGTCGGAAGCGATAACGTATACTCGCGGAACAGGGTAAGCTGTCGCGCTTAGCCAAATCCTGTACAATATGATAGAGTCGGCTGTCGGACCCCACTTCTCTGGCATTATACATACGCAATACCATAGAATCACTGAACCAATAGGAAAAGACATTGATTCCTATGGCAAAAACCAGAGCAAAGGTCATGCCCGACCTGCCACCGGCCACATAACCCAGGGCCAGAAAAATGACGCCCATGAGGGTCATAAAAAATACGGTCTTTATATTATTCATAGGTCATTCTTCTTTTTATTTTTAAAGTCAAAAAGGTTAAACTTATACTCATATTATACGTAAAATCAGAATAAAAAGTCAATTTCCTCTATAAACGAAAAAAAGCCCGCAAGGGCTTTTTTTCTTGTATTTATTAGGCATAGATAGGGGAGTTTATCTATTTGCCTAACTCGCTGTGCAATACTTCACTCAACCGTTTGATGCCTTCTTCAATTCTTTCGGGAGGCATATTCGAATAGTTGAGGCGGAAGTGGTTGGCGTTGCCGCCGTTCGGGTAGAAGGGACCGCCGGGAACGTATGCTACTTGACGATCGAGTACCTTAGGGCATCAATTCTTTAGCATCCATGCCTTCCGGCAAGGTTACCCAAGTGAAGAGACCGCCTTCCGGATAGGTGAAGGTAACGCCTTCGGGGAAAATATTTCTTCATGCAGTCATACATGAGTGTACGACGTTCGCCGTAGAGTTTGCGAATCGTAGCTACGTGTTTGTCCAAGTCGAACATATCCATGTAGTAAGCTGCCTGGCGCTGGCCGAAGGAGGAGGTCTGTAAGTCTACAGCCTGTTTCAATTTAACGACTTTGTCGATAACTTCGGGGTTTGCAACCATCCAGCCGATACGGAAACCGGGCATGAAAAATTTTCGAGAACGAACCGAGGAAGATAACATTACCCTTGGTATCCAAGGATTTCAAGGTCGGTACGCGTTCACCGTCATAGCGAAGTTCACCGTACGGATTATCTTCAATAACGGGAATTTCGTATTTATTCATAATGTCCATAACCGCTTTGCGGCGTTCTAAAGGGCCACGTAATACCCGTCGGGTTCTGGAATTCGGGAATAACATACATGAGGCGAACTCTGTCGTTTTCAGCCAAGATTTTTCGAGTGCTTCGGGAACGATACCCTTTTATCGTCCGTCGGTACTTCGATGAAATTTCGGGAAGTTCAGCTTGAATGCGTTAATAGCACCCAAATACGTCGGGCTTTCAACCAATACGATGTCGTCTTTATTAAGGAAAATCTGACCCAATAAGGATAAGCCCTGCTGAGAGCCGGCCGTAACGATCAAATCTTCAAAAGTACAGTCAATATCAAAGGCCGATTTCATGCGTTTCGCAATTTTTTCACGCAAGGGATTGTAGCCTTCCGTCGTGCCGTACTGTACGGCTTGGCGTCCTTCTTTTCTGAGGATTTCCACATCTACTTTTTCCATATCCTCAATGGGGAACAATTCCGGAGCAGGAAGACCGCCGGCAAAGGAAATAATTTCCGGCATAGTAGTGAGTTTAAGCAATTCACGAATTTCCGATGCTTTCAGGCTCATTGCCACATCAGAGAACTTCATACACAATCACTCCTTTAAATAAAATAAACGTATAACTATGATTTGAGTGTATCATAGATATACGTTTAACGCAATCATGTATGTGCTGAAAAATGCAATAATACCTTTTTATCGACTTTCATGGCATCGACTAATTCGGTAATGGATGAAAACTTTTTCTCATCCCCAGCCGTTTTATAAAAAAACGCAGAGTCACGGTTTTTCCTGTAAATATCGCCCGACCAGTCGAGAATATGCGTCTCCACGCGTCTGTATTGTCGCGTAAACGTAGGGATTATTACCGATATTGGTCATGGCGGGCCATTCTTTTCCGTCCAAGACGACGCCGGTTACATATACACCGTCGGGTGGCAGAGCCGCTTTCGGCGGAATAAGCATATTCGCCGTAGGAAATCCGATAGTCCTTCCCCGCCGATCGCCGGATACGACTTCGGCTCGAAGTTCGAACGGTCGTCCCAAAAGAGCCATGGCCGCTTGCATTTTCTCCTCTAGCAATGAGTCCGCGTATGACCGTTGAACTGACCGGGTAGTCGGACTGCGGCGCTTCAACCAGGTCGAGAACACGTACGGGAATATGGGCATCGCCCTAGATTGCACGAGGGTCTCAGTATTGCCTGCCGCCTTTTTACCGTACGTAAAGTTCGTGCCTACAACGATCTCCGACGGAGAGAGGTATTTAATCAGACAGGCACAAAAATCTTCAGGCGATTGGTTGAGCAGTTCCTGTGTCATAGGCAACATGATGAGACCGTCAATGCCTACGGACCGTATGTATTCTTCTTTTTGTTCTACTGTAGCAAGCCTTGTCGGCTCTTTTAGTCGGGTTTAAGACCGATAAGGGGTGAGCCGAAAAGGTGAGAGACCAGCGTCGGCACATGCAGTCGCTTGCCTTCAGACATAGCCGTTTCCATGACTCGGCGATGACCGACATGGACACCGTCAAAGGTTCCCAAGGCAATGACGGCATGCCTGCAAACAGCTGCCGCTTCCAACGAATCGTATACGTTCATAACTACCTCTCGCCGCTAAAAATTTTATGCGGCCTTAAAATATGGTGGGACACATCGAAGATACCGACTCCGACCATAATATGCATCGGGTCGTAGAGTCGAACGACTTCACCGTCGGCAAGGCCTCGCCCGGCAAAGGGTACGGGACGTCCCTGCAAAAGAGCGGCATACTGTTCTTTTGAGCAGGTCGTCGCCGCCATGTGCGGTAATGCCGCATCGACGGGAAGAAGATACTTTTCTTTTTCGGCGGCCAATTCTTCGAGAGTAGCCGCTTCACTAATAGAAAAGTTGCCCACACGCATTCGCAAGAGCCCGGTCATGACGGCCTGTGTCCCCAATCTTTCGCCTATATCACGAATGAGCGAGCGAATATATGTCCCTGGAACAGTCTACTTCTATAACGGCTCGATACCCGTCATAGGCCAGAAGTGTTTACGTCATCAATGTAAATGTCCCCTGTCAGGCAACTCGAATTCCTTGTTTTGTCGTGCCAATTTGTAAGCCTTTAACCCCTGTTGATGCTAATGGCTGAATACTTGGAGGGTCGCTGTTTTTCCCGCACCGACGAATTCTTTCAGTACGGCCTCCAATTCTTCTTTTACAGGCCGCGGGGCATCACTTTGTGAGACTACCGTTCCCGTATAGTCTTCCGTATCCGTCGTAAAACCGAATACGAACTCGGCACGATAGGTCTTGTCGTCATCGCCGCTGTACTCGATAAGGCGTGTTGCCTGACCGAGAAAAACGGGCAAAACGCCGGCAGCCAAGGGATCCAAGGTGCCGGCGTGACCGACCTTTTTCATACCGAAAATATGTCGCACCCGTCCGACCACATCGTGGCTGGACATGGCGGACGGTTTCAGAACATTAACGATTCCGTGTATCATAAAACCTTCCGTATTTCTTCAATTAAGGAGGATTTTGTTTCATCCAACGACTTGTTGACGGTACAACCGGCTGCACGAATGTGCCCGCCGCCGCCGAATACGGCAGCTACGGCATTGACATCTACATCCTTGGAGCGCAGGCTGACACGAGTCTGATCCCCTGTGACGGCCTTCACCGTAAAAGCCACATCAACGCCCTTAATACGACGAGCGTAATCGATGTAGCCGCCCGTGTGTTCGCCCGTATATTTCAAGACATCTTCCGTAAAGGATATTCCGGCTATACGACCGCCTTCAAAGAGTTCTATTTGCTGTAAGACTTGTGATAGCGCCCTTGTCTTTACCAGTGTCGTTTCTTCCAAGTGTTCGGAAATCCGATTGGGACGAGCTCCCGCATCAACTAAAGCTGCAGCACAACGCAAAGTATGCCCTGTCGTATTACTGAACTTAAAGAAACCGCAATCCGTAGCAATGGCCATATACAAGGCATCAGCCATGGACGGTGTGATTTCTTCTTGCCACTTCAAAAAAAGATCCGTCAGGATTTCTCCCGTTGCGGCACAGTCTGTAAGAATATACTCGCAGTCGGCAAAATGAGCATTGGATACGTGGTGGTCAATGTTGACTGTATAGTCCCCCAAGAGCGTTGCCGTCTCACCGGTTCGACTCGGATCCGTCGCATCGAGAACAACTCCGATTCGTCCCGCTTCAGCTTCTACATCCGAAGGGCGCAGAATATGTTGACATTCTTCAATGAAAAAGAATTTGTCGTCAATACTGTCATCAATGACGGTAATAACCTTTTTTCCCTTGCCTTTCAGCCAGAGGGACAGAGCTGCCAGGGATCCCAGCGCATCTCCGTCGGGACTGACGTGTGCAGTTAAAAGAAAGGAATCATGGCGTCAAAAGAGCCCTCAATTCTTCGGGAGTACCATTCATAATCTAATCCTTCTTCTCAATGTCATGTAAAATCGATTCGATTTTCATGCCGTATTCGAGTGATTCATCTTCTTTAAATTCAATCTGCGGCGAATAGCGGATACCCAATCGTTTACCCACTTCCGAGCGGATATACCCTTGAGCCTTGCTCAAGGCGGCAAGGGTATTTTTCTTTTCTTCATCCGATCCGAAGAGGCTCACGTATACAGTCGCTTCCCGCAAGTCGCCCGTAATCCGGGCATCCGTAACGGTCACAAAAACCGAGACGGGGTCCTTTAATTCCTGCAGGATAATACGAGACACTTCCTGCTTAATGAATTCTGTATTTTTACGTACTCGTAATTCTCCCATAAGAGCCTCACTTTACATTAAGCCTTATTTAGGCACTACTTCTACCATTTCGAAGGCTTCCACTTCGTCGCCTTCTTTTATATCGCGGTAGCCGTCAATGGTAATACCGCATTCATAACCTTCAGCTACTTCTTTTACATCGTCTTTGAAACGACGCAATCCGTCCAAATCGCCTTCATGAACGACAATGCCGTTACGGATGAGGCGAACCTTTGACGTACTCGTAATCTTGCCTTCCTTAACGTACGAACCGGCAACGATAACCTTCGGCGTCGTAATCACCTTGCGGACTTCCGCACGACCGATAATGTTTTCTTCGTACTTCTTGTCGAGCATACCCTTAATAGCCGCTTCTACATCGTTAATCGCATCATAAATGACGCGGTATGTACGCAAATCGACGCTTTCCTTTTCCGCCGCTTTACGAGCCGCCGTATCGGGACGTACATTAAAGCCGATAACCAAGGCATTGGAGGCCGACGCCAACATAATATCCGATTCCGTAATAGCCCCTACGCCGGCATGAACGATGGCGATACGCACTTCATCGCTCTTAATTGCCAAGAGAGACTGACTGAGAGCTTCGACAGAACCTTGTACGTCGCCTGGACAATAAGACAGTTCCTTCAGCTCACCCTGTTGAATCTGGCTGAACAGATCATCCAAGGTAACCTTCGATTTAACACTCAGTTCGGACGAGCGTTTCTTTTCCAAACGTTTTTCCGCTACGGAACGAGCCGTCTTTTCATCCGTTGCATTAAGAATATCGCCGGCTTCAGGTACATCATTCAGCCCGAGAATTTCTGCAGGCGGACGGTTCCGCTTTTTAACGCGTTCGCCTCGTTCATTATTCATAGCACGCACCTTGCCGTACGTGTTGCCTACGAGGATGGAATCGCCGACGCGCAAGGTTCCTTTTTGTACGAGAACGGAAGCTACCGTACCGCGGCCTTTGTCGAGGCGAGCTTCAATAACAACGCCTTCGGCCGGACGATCGGGGTTAGCCTTAAAGTCCGATACTTCCGCGAGGACGAGGATGTTCTCCAATAAGTCATCGAGGCCTTGTTTCGTGTGAGCCGAAACGGGAACCATAATGGTATCGCCGCCCCAATCTTCACTGATGAGACCGTATTCCGTCAACTGTTGCATAACGTTGCTCGGATTAGCCCCTTCTTTATCAATTTTATTAATAGCCACGATAACGGGGACATTCGCCGATTTAGCATGATTAATGGACTCAATGGTCTGAGGCATAACACCGTCATCAGCCGCTACTACGAGGACGGCAATATCCGTAACCTGGGCACCGCGAGCACGCATGGACGTAAACGCTTCGTGACCGGGCGTATCCATGAAGGTAACTTTTTGCCTTCATAACGTACCTGATAAGCCCCCGATATGCTGCAGTACCGCCGCTTCGCGACTCGTAACGTTTGTTTTTGCGGATAGCGTCGAGAAGGCTGGTCTTGCCATGGTCGACGTGACCCATAACGGTAACTACGGGGGACGAGTCTTTAAGGTTTCAGGGAGCATCGATGATTTCTTCGATTTCCGTCGGATCTTCCGGCGGAGCTTCCATCGTTACGGTTACGCCGAATTCATCGGCAATAAGAGAAGCCGTATCGTAGTCGATTTCTGATTAATAGTCGCCATGATACCGCCCAGGAGAAGACGTTTGATGACTTCCGCCACTTCACGGCCCAAGCGTTCGGCAAAGTCATAACCGTAATCGTTTCCGGTAATTCAATGGATTCGGGGTAATTTTTCTTCTGCGGTTGGTTCTGATGGAAATCATGTTGCTGACCATGGCCGCCCTTACGGTTTTTTCTTGTTCTTACCCTTGCTCAACGCATCGGTCAAGAGAGTCTTGGGACGACCGGCATTCTTGCCGTTACGATCGTTTTTGGCGTTACGGTCATTTTTCCCCTTGCGGTTGTTGTTTCCTTCACCGCCTTGTGTCCCGGTTAAAGAATTTCGTCCGTTTGCTTTCACCATTTTGTCCGCCCGACTGAGATGCCCCGTTCTTACGGCTGTCCGGACGACTGCCCCTGTGCTGAGCTGCCGGAGCGTACATTACGGTCGTTACGGTTACGGTCATTGCCGCTGCGAGATCATCGCGGCCGTCGGCCCAGTACGATTGTCATGAGGACGAGCATTGTTGCGGTTATCGGACGGCGGTTTCCTGCCGACGCCTGAGCACCTGCTGGGCACGTTGCTGTCTGTTACCGTTTCTGTCTTCGCCCCTGCTTAGCACCGTCACGTTGCGATGTGGCGGTGTTCCTGCTGTTGCCCTGCCGGACGTTCGCGACGTTCACCGTTACTGTGCCGTGTGTGCGCGGTGCAGCCGCATTGCGGTGATTATCTCCGTTCGAGCGTGCCGTCTGACTGTTTCTGCTGCGGTTGTGCCGGTTTGGAACCGCCTTCAAATACTGTATCCAAGACGGCCTTCATCTTATCATCTACGCCCGTAAAATTGGACGCTTTTTATATTTTTTATTTGCCAAAGCCTGAATGAGCTTCTTTTGTCTGTACTCCGTATTCTTTTTGCTACTTCAAATACTCTTTTTCGTCATCTGGTTACCCCCTCCGTACTTATTCCATCTCCTGTACCGCCTTTATCATAAGCTTCGGCAAAGCCCTTGTCGGTCACGACGATTACCGCCGATCTGTGAGCGCCCCCAAGGCCACAACTGTTCTTTCAGTACGTTGAATCCATGTCTATATGTTTACGTGTGCCGAATCGCACATATCGTTCTTCATCTCGTGGACCGCTGTCACTTGCAGCACAACAGGGCTGCTCCGTTTTTCTTTTATTTGCTGCTCTGCAGCCTGAGCTCAATACTGTCTTGCCGGCTCGTTGTACCAGACAAACGGTTCAATACTTTATCGCTCATTATTCCAACCCTCGGAGTCGATCATATTTCTTCCAGAAACGGCTTTTTCAAGATCGTCCCAACCGGATATTTCTTTATACGCTTTTTCAAGAACATGCCGGGTCGCTGAACGACACGCCTCAGACCCGATTTTTGCCGGTCTTGTCGATTTCCGACCCGTATCTTCCGGTGTGCGAACAATCCGAAGTAATTCCTTTTCGGCTTTTGCTCCTGGCAACCGACACAGACACGTAGCAGGATTTTCTCATCTTCATGTCGGCCTCCTCTGAACTTCGTCTTCAACCGGCATAAGTCAGCTTCATTATCGACTGCGTCGAATTCAGCCAAATGTCATCGTCTCCGGTCGCCACGTCACTGTTCGGCTTGAATTTTCGCTCTTAATATCAATCTTCCAATTGGTGAGCTTAGCGCCAATCTGGCGTTTTGTCCGGCTTTACCGATAGCAGGACAACTGGTGATCGGGAACGACTACGACGGACGATTTTGCATCTTCATCAATCGTAACCGAAACGACCTGAGCCGGGCTGAGTGCGTTAGCAATGCATACGCGGATCTTCGTCCCCACTAACGATGTCCCGATTTTTCGTTTTTGCAGTTCCCGCGACAATGTTCTGCACCGTGCCTTTTCGGCCCGACGACAGGCACCGACGCAGTCCACGTTCGGATCGCGCGAGTAAACGGCAATCTTAGAGCGTTTACCGGTTCGCGAGCCACGGAATGCAGTTCCACAACGCCATCGTAAATTTCGGGCACTTCCAATTCAAAGAGGCGTTTCAACAAGCCCGGATGCGTGCAGAGATACTGAATCTGCGCCCCCTTAGGCGAATTCCTTACTTCAACTACATAACATATCAATGCGCTGTCCTACCGTGTATTCTTCCGTAGGAATCTGTTCCGAATAAGGCAATACGGCTTCAGCCTTACCTAAATCAATATATACGTTTTTTTGTTCAATACGTTGAATAATGCCCGTAATGATATCGTCCGTACGGCCGTAAAATTCATCATATACACTATTTCGTTCCGCTTCACGAAGGCGTTGAATCATGACTTGTTTTGCTGCCTGTGCGGCAATACGTCCGAAGTTTTTCGGCGTCACATCTACTAAAATTTCATCGCCTTCTTCATATCCCTTGTCGATAGCTCGCGCATCTTCCAGGATATTTCATTTTTCTTCGTCAGCTACTTCAGCCACAACCGTCTTGGAGACACGATGCTGTAGTCGCCTGTCAACCGGTCTAAGCGAACCGTAGCGTTGGGGTTTCCGTCGTATTCCTTTTTATACGCCGTAATCAGCACGGCTTCCAAGGAATCACTGATGACATCGGCCGTAACGCCCTTTTCTTTAGACAAGTATTCAATGGCACTGAGCAGTTCTTTATTCACTGTTGCACAACCTCCGTTAAAAATCTATATGTAATCGTATTTGCGAAATATCCTTGCTGTCTATGGCCGCATCTTCTTCATCTATGAGAAGATGTACGACGCCGCTTTCATCCTTGCCGACAAGACGAGCCGTAAGGCTTTTTAACTTTGAATGTGCTAGTGTACATCCACATCTCGGTCCTTATAGCGAACAAAGTCCGCATCTTTCTTCAAAATACGGTCCAACCTGGGGTGGAAGAGACTTCCAACAAGTATTTATCCGTAATGGGATCTTTGACATCGAGAAATTCGGAGAGTTTTTCACTCACTGCCTGACAGTCCTCGGGCCTACGCCGCCTTCTTTATCAATAAAGACACGTAAAATACCAGTCCCGTTCCGGCTACGTATTCGACATCGACGAGCTCCAAATCCGTTCCGGCGTGATTGTTTCTACTTCTTGTGAGACCAATTGTTCAATATCGCTTCGTTTCATTCATTTCACCAACTGTTCGTAAAAATAAGGTCCGCATAAAATTTGAGAGCGGGTTTCCAACCACTCTCAAAACAAAGTCCACAAATTACTTATGATTATACCACTTGCAATGAGTCCGTACAATGCGTAATTACTTTATCTGTCCTCGTACGTCATCCAGAACGAAACGCAAATTTTCCGACAAGGCGGTGCAATCTACGTCTCACTGTCTCATCTGTCGAACGAAATTGAGGTGGGGAAATGCGTACGCCGTTCTGCATCATCACGCAACAGGTTGCGCGGAATCGACACTCGCTGCGAGTCGATGCGTCATAATGCGCTTACCATGTAGAGCCGTTAATAATCCGCACGGCCTCAGACGGCTCGATGATCCGTTCAAAACCGGCGTACTCAAGAGGCAAAAGATCCTGCCAGTCACCGTCGGGAACCCCCTTATTCGTTAAAATAACGGAAAAATCTTCCGACGTGCACAGTGAGTTTCAATAATATGCGGCAATCGCTTTTCGACCATCTTTGTAAAGGTCGCAAACCGTCCGTTATAAACTCAATGAGCGTAAAGTCAACATGCCGATATCCGTACGTACGGAAAAATCTCCCGACCCGTTATGATGCACGCCTTCAACGGTCATCCTCTGCGTTCGTTTACGATACGCAAAGATAACTGCATAGTCATCATCTTGAGACTCGCTCGGAAAAATCCCTCCGTAATGTAAAATCTCCCACCTGAAGTGGGAGAGACGCATCCATATTCCATTGTTTCACTGTTTCGATTAATCTCTCGTCCATGAGTAAAAATGGTGCGGTTGGCGGGACTTGAACCCGCACGACCAAAGATCACTGCCGCCTGAAGACAGCGCGTCTGCCATTCCGCCACAACCGCCTGAAAACCAAAAATTCATACAACTCTTTGTATTTCTCTTCGTTTTGCATTACTACTTTAACATATTCCCGCGTTTCTGAAAAGGGTATGCTGTCGATTTCGGAAAAATTTTTGTCCCAACCGTATTCCTTCATCCATTCGTCTACATGCCCCCGTCCGGCGTTATAAGCTGCCAGTGCCAGCACCGTATTGCCGTCATATTCACGCAGTAAGTAAGCTAAATACCAGGTGCCCATGCGCAAATTCGTACTGACGTCGTTAAGCATTTCGGGTTTAAAGCCGACCATACCCGTTTCTTCGGCAATCCACTCACCTGTTTCGGGCATAATTTGCATGAGACCGCTGGCTCCGCGATGGGAGGATGCATTATCCTTAAACTTACTTTCCGCCAGAACGACGGCTGCCAGCAAGCTTGGACGCACGCCGTTTACGCGAGCGTATTCACGAACAATATAGTCGTATTCCAGAGGATATACCAAGGTACGCATAAAGGTCTGGCGCCACCCTGAAAAGTAAAATGCCGACAGGAGAACGAAAAAGACGGCTATGACAATTGTACCGGTTCTGCTTTTTCTTCTCACTGATGCCTCCGTTTTACAAACGCATTTGTAACCTTTCCCATAAAGAACGCACTTGCTCTTTTGTATCTTCCAAGGTTCCCGAATTATCGATTACCTGTTGGGCAAGGGACTTTCTTATCGACGAAATTGCGAATGAATCCATGCAGCGCCTCCTCTTTCGTATAGCCGTTCCGCTTCATTAAGCGGCTTAGCTGTACTTCAAAGGGAACGTATACAAGCCATACCTCGTCGACGTACGAGTCATATTTTACTTCATACAAAAGCGGCATGTCAAGAAAGACGACAGGCGTTGCACCCTCTCTTTCAAGGCGCAAAAGTTCTTTGTCCAGGGCCTCAAAAATAAGGGGAAAGAGGATATTTTCCAAGCGTTTTTTCATCTCCGGATTCCTAAACATCAAATCGCCTATATAGACGCGATCCATGGAACGTCACAGCTACCGCATCTTTACCGAAAGCCGCTTCCAATTTTTTGCAAGGCCCCGTATTTCCCGGTGCTACCATCATCTCGGCCGTCTTTATCACAGTCAATGACAAAGGCTCCCAATTCTTTCAACATATTCGTAACCGTACTCTTTCCCGTAGCAATGGAGCCGGTCAAGCCGATTCGATACATCGTATCCTCCTAGTGTTGACAGTGCGGACAATAGTGGGTGACCCCTGCCGCCCTGCTTTACGTATTTAATAAGGGTTCCGCACGTTTTGCACGGCGTTCCCTCACGGCCGTAAACAGCCAGATTTTCCTGATTTTCCCCTTCCCGACCGCTACCGTTGACAAAGTCTCGAATCGTCGTACCGCCGTATTCAATGCCTTCAGCCAAGACGGTATGAATGGCCTGCACCAGTCTCTGCGTTCGCTCCTTACCGATGTGATTGCAGCGACGCGACGGGCGAATACCGGCAAGAAAGAGAGCTTCATCTACGTAAATATTTCCCAATCCGGCCAAAACGGTCTGATCAAGCAAAAAGATTTTACAGTTCGCGACGAAGCTTTCATTTTTCACGCAAATAATCAGCCGTAACAGCCGACGAATTGGCATCGGGGCCGAGGTCGTCGTAGCCGGAAATGCCCGTCTTTTCACCCGGTTTTGCAAGCCACAGACAACCGAAGGTGCGCACGTCACAATAGTAAAGAAGGCCCTTATCGAGGTGAAAGACGATATGGGCCGTCTTCGGTCTGTTGTCACCTGCAGCGTCATAAATAAGACTTCCGTCATACGCAAATGAACGAGACAATCCGATGCTCCGTCCGTACAAAGCGCAAATACTTTCCTTCGCCCCACGGCAGTAAAGTACAGCCCGGAAAAGAGCGCTGAAAATGCCTCTGCCGTCGCATTTTTACTCAGACGCGGCAAGGCAATCTCTATATGAGTAATCGTTCGCCCCGTCAATACGGGTTCCAAGGTCGCACGGACCGTTTCTACTTCCGGAAGTTCAGGCATGATGTTCTCCTACTTGGCTTCTTCCCAGTTCGTTCCCGTATGAATATCGGCAATAAGCGGTACCGACAGGGTAACGACTTCTTCCATCGTTCTTTCAAAAGTTTTTCAATCGTTTCTTTTTCCCGAGCCGGCACTTCTAAAACCAGTTCATCGTGAACCTGTACGAAAGCATGCGGCTGTGCAGGTTTAGTGCTTCAATTTTTCTGAACCGCATTCCTAGCCAGTTTGATAATGTCGGCGGCACTTCCTGAATAGGCGTATTCATAGCCGTACGCTCTGCAAAGGGCGACGCATAAAAATTCTTACTGCTGATTTCCGGCAAGGTGCGTAAGCGACCGAACATGGTACGTGATTCGCCGGTGCGTCTTGCTTCTTCCACCAACCCGTTCATATAGTCGTGAATGGTACTGTATCGGGCAAAGTACGATTCAATATATTCCTAGCCCTATTGCGTGTAATTCCCAGATTTCGTGACAAACCGGAAATCGCTGATACCGTAAATACATGCCGAATTCACCGCCTTGGCATGAGAACGGAGTTCACCGGTCACTTCGTCCAAAAGGCACGCGAAAACTTCCGATGCCGTTCGACGGTGAATGTCCTGATTATGCTTAAAGCCGTCAATCATCGTCGGATCTTGTGACAAATGAGCTAAAGGCGCAGTTCTATTTGTGAATAGTCACCGGACACGAGATAGTCGCACCTTCTCCGGGTACGAAGAGGAACGAATCTTGCGACCCTGTTCCGTACGAATAGGAATGTTCTGCAAGTTCGGATCCGAGCTAGCTGAGGCGTCCTGTAGCCGTCACCATTTGGTTAAACGACGTGTAAACACGCTCCGGTTTTTCCGTCAATGAGCGGTTCCAAGCCGTCGAGGTACGTGGAAATCAAACTTCTTCAGAGGCACGGAACTTGAGTATTTTTCGGCACGATCTCGCTTTGTTCCGCCAATTCTTCCAAGACAGACACGAATCCGTCGAGTACCCAGTCTTTGTTTTTAATAACGGGAAGTCCCATTTTTCAAACAAAATAACGCCCAACTGTTTCGTCGAATTAATACTAAAAGGACTCACCGGCAAGTGCGTAGTTTCCGTTTCAAGGCATCCGCTTCTCGAGACAAGTCGGCCTTCATCTCTTCCAGACGGTCTCTGTTTACAGTAAAACTGTTTAATTCCATAACGGCCAGAGTCCGTTCCAAGGAGTTCGATAGTTTCCAAAAAGGGATGACAGCCCTTTTTCTTCCAGAGCCTGTTGTACAGGTCCGTAGAGGAATAGACGAAAGCGGCTTGTTAGCCGTCTCATTTGAACCTCGCCCTAACTTCATTCAGAGGACGCGAATACTCAGACAGATAGGTCAGGCCGTAAGCCGTACGCGTCGGGTCCAACAGATGAGGCTGCCAAGGTTACATCATATACGGGTAAAAGCTCTATTCCCGCAATAAAGAGCCGCCTTATAGGGATTTTCCGTCAGCTGTCACAATGACCTCAGAGTCTTCCAAAGCCGTAAGCCACTGTCCTATATCCTCACTTTTTACCTCGTATACACCGCCTTCAACGAGCTAAGGTCAAAGGTACTTATTTTCGAATGTCCCGGTGTATTTTTCACAATGAGCCGCTAAGGCTACCGTCTGCCCCTTCACATCACGGGCCTTCAATTCTTTCAACTGCTTTAGAGTCACCGTCTCTTCAGCTTGTTCCAAAAACGCGAACCGATCAAAGGCGGCGAAACGTTTGAGCAGATTGCGAAAGCCCAGTTGTTTGAACAAATCACGCACTTCCCTCCGCAGATGGGGCAAAAATCCCGCTTCGTCGAATTCAACGGGTACATGGCACTAATGGTAGCCAATTCTTTGGACAACATAAGCCTTATCTTTATTATCGCCAGTTTTTCACGCAACTTCTTGCCGCTTATATCATCTAAATGTTCATACGCCCTCAACCGTACCGTATTCGGTAATCAGTTTAAGCGCCGTTTTTTCACCCACACCGGGAACTCCGGGAATATTGTCAGACGTATCGCCCATGAGGGCCTTCATATCAATGACCTGAGCGGGTGTATATCCGTACTCTTCTTGCATGACATCGGGAGTTACGGCAAGCATCTCGGAAATACCTTTTTTAGTCAGATACACCGTAATGTTGTCATCTACCAGCTGCAAAGCATCACGGTCACCCGTAATAACGGACACGGACGTATTGTCCGTCGGCACCTGTTTGGCAACGGTCCCGATAATGTCATCGCCTTCATAGCCTTCCGTTTCCAGCACATGAATGCCTAAACATGCCAAAACCTCCCGAATGAGTGCAAACTGAGGTCGCAATTCATCGAGAGCCGGTTTTCTTGTCGCCTTATAATCGGCATATAATTCGTTTCTGAACGTATGTTTATCCTTATCAAAAGCGACGGCCACATATACGGATCCAAATCGGCGTAAAGTTTCAAAAGCATATTTAAAACCGTACGGCATTGGTCGGCCGTCCCCGACTGTCGCTCAAAGGCGGCATGGCATAAAAAGCCCGATATAACAGACTACTTCCGTCAATAATCATCAAGTTTTTTTTCATAGTTTCACCTACTGCAGTCAACTCAAAAATTTACGTACAACGGAATAAACAATATAAATCCCCAGGATGGCCAGTAAATACGGCAAGGCAACCAGTAAAAGGCCGAAAATACCGACGATGACGGCAGCTATTAAGAAGATAATGACCGCTAAGGCCGCCTTGATACGCAAAGGGCATTTTTGGTGTAAATATGGACCCGCCCCTGAAGGCTTTCATCTTCTCTTACGTCCTCAGTATATCACGTCCTTCTTCATCAACGGTTTGACCGTAAATCCGTCCCGTTCGGCACGGGACACTGACCTGTACGTCCTCTTGTTGACGGGCATGGCAGGACTCCTGCAAGCCGTCTGCATATACGCTTCATTATCGCGTGACGACATTTCATAATCTATTCCTCCGACTGTTATGTCTACTCTAATATTCTTTATTCTTCATGCGTCTTTCAATATCGCGTTTTTGCTTCTTTTTCCGCTATAGCCTGTCGTTTGTCATAAAGCTTTTTGCCGGTTGCCAAAGCGACGGTTACCTTGACCCGTCCTTTTTGAAATACAAAATTAAAGGGGAATAAGTGCTATACCCCTTTTCCTTAGTCGCACCGATAAGTTTGACAATTTCGTATTTATGTAACAGCAATTTGCGAGTCCGTAAGGGATCGGCATTAAAAAGCGATTGCCCTGTTCGTACGGACTGATATACGCTACCGACTATGAAACTTCACCGTCATCAACACGGCAAAAACTGTCTTTCAGATTCACTCGGCCGGCACGCAGCGACTGCTTCCGTTCCGTAAGCCAAGCTGGCTTCGTACGTGTTATGTATAAAAATAATCGTGTCGGGCTTTTCTATTGTCCGTAATATATTTCATACCCTTTGTTTCCGCCACGGTGTTACCTCCTGTGCTTTTTCTTTCCTTTACCCTTTCCCTTACCGTTTTTCTTCGAGTTTCCTTTTACGCTACTGAGTTTAGAACCCTTTTTACGACTCTTCTGTGATTGGGATGAAGGGATCTTTTTCCTTTTTGTCCCTTTTTGCGATCTTTCTTGCCGACTTCTTTTCAGTCTTTTTCCGCTCTTTTTCGCTTTACGACCGGCCAAAAGGGTCTGTAAATCTTCTAAAGAATCAATACGCCCGGGAACAAAATCGATTTCACAGCGTTCCGTATCGACGGAAGCCAAGGTAACGGTCATAGCATCACCTAACCGATAGCGGCGACCGCTTCGACAACCTACGAGGGTATATGTCCCTTCGTCAAAAATGTATTCGTCATCCCGTAAATAGGAAATATGAACCAGGCCTTCAATACCGTCGTCGAGGGATACGAAGAGTCCGAATCCTGTAATCCCCGTAATATGGGACTCATACGACTCGCCGATAAAGGGTTTCATATACTGGGCCTTCTTCAAATCCGCCGTATCTCGTTCCGCTTCAACGGCTACGCGTTCGCGCACACTCGCATGGTCGGCCGCATTGGCCAAAAACAATGCATCCGCCGCTTTTTCTTCAGCCTTTACAACGGGGTGCGCCGCATAGTTACGCAACAATCGATGAACCAATAAATCGGGATAACGTCGAATGGGCGATGTAAAGTGCGTATAGCTTTCAGAAGCCAAACCGAAGTGGCCGGCATTTACAGTCGCATAACGAGCCTGTTGCATAGCGCGTAAGGCTATGGTCTGAACAACTTGTTCCGCCTCCGTTCCCGCCGCCTTTTCCAAAAGAAGCTGGAATTCTTCAGGCGTCGGATTCTCTGCTGAAGGAACGGGCAGATTAAATACGGACAACACGGTTTTCATCATTTCAATCCGTTCTTTGTCCGGTATTTCATGAATTCTGAAAACCGTCGGGTTTTCCGTCCCTTCCAAGTAGGTGGAAACGGTTTCATTGGCAATGAGCATGGCTTCTTCTACAATCCGTTCAGCTACGGAACGTTGCCGCTCTTCCATCCGTAAAGGAGTGCCTTCTTCATCGAGAATGATCTTAAATTCCGGAAACTCGAAGTCCACGGCACCTCGACGCAGACGCATATCTTTTAAAATCTTGGACAGGTCACGCAGGTCTTCAATCACTAGGCATGAAGGGCTGCAGATCATCGAGGAATAATCCCGTCTTCCAAAGCCTTCCGTATTTCCTTGTAATTACAACGTCGTTTGTGACACGAATGACTGCAGGTCCGATATGCCGGGATACGACAAGACCCGTTTCATCGATTTCGCAGCGCAGGCCATGCTGTACCGGTCTTCTCCGGCATTTAAACTGCAAATGCCGTTACTCAAAACTTCCGGTAACATGGGGATAACACGGTCTACAAGGTAGACGCTGGTCCCTCGCTTATAGGCCTCTTCATCAATGACCGACCCGGATTTTACGTAGCGACTTACGTCGGCAATATAAACACGCAATCGATAATGTCCGTTAGACGAGGCAGACCACGTCAACGGCATCATCAAATCTGGCATCTTCACTGTCAATGGTAATAAGTTGTCTATCGCGATAATCAGCCAGTCCGCTTCAAGGCTTACAGTCTTGTCAAAGCATCGGCTGCTTCGCTACTTCGTCCGGGAAGGAAAAAGGCAGACCGTGACGTGCCATAATAACCTTTACATCAGGTCCTTATCGCCCGTATAGCCGAGAACTTCCGTAATTTCGCCTTCCGCCTTCTGATATTCCTGAGGCCATGCGCGTAATCTTTACGGCTACTCTCGCCCGGTACTGAGGCGTTCAAGAGCTTTTATCAAGGAATGTACACATCTTCGTGTAAACGCGGATCATCAGGGGTCACAAACCCGAAATGAGCCTGACGGTCATAGGTTCCCACCAAAGTTTCATTGGCTCTTTCGAGAATAGTCGCAATCGTCCCTTCTTTACGCTTTCCTACGGAAGACGTAATCTTAACGATAACCTTGTCGTTTGACTCGTGGCCGTATAGTCGATTTTCTTCGGCTACGTATACATCATCTTCTCCGTCAGGCGTGACGACAAAACCGAAGGAACGCGTATATCCATATATATTCCTGTTATTTCTGCGACCTTCTCCGTCATATGCCGCTGTTTGCCTTGAAAAACCACGAAGCGTGTCTCTCCTTTTACTTCCACAATCTACTGATACACATATAAAAATATTATATCATATCTCATGTACGTCTGCTGTTTCGGGCAACAAAAACCTGCGGTAAGTACCGCAGGTTCCGTTGTTTAAAATGTATGCATCAATCGTCCCAAAACAAAAGGGTTAAGATGGCGAAAAATGACGGAAAAAGAAAATGGTCATTTTTCGAAAGCAAGGCATCCATACCGCGTGCCCGACTACCGAACAAATCTTCCGCACCGCCGCCGAAGCCTGCACCCATTCCCTGAGTCTTGCTCTTTTTGTGCTACGACAACGCGATTAAAATTAACGATACTATAGTTACGAGAACTTCCAAAAGTTAATCACCGTACTCCTCCTTATACTCATGCTAACGCAATTATTGTGACCTCTTTTCGACTATCTATCAATAGAATTTCTACCGTCACGAGCATGCACATATTCTCCAGCTTATGCTTAATACGCTGTAAGGCGTTATCGACGGACTTTACGGGACGATTGAGGGCTCTCAGCCGTTTCATTGTACAATTTTCCTTCAAACTAGGCCAACAGAACTTGCCATTTCCAAGTCGCTGAGTACCTCGTTCATGCGCAATTCCATGTCTTTTGTACGCTTCTTCATTAATGACGAGTTCTTCCGGGTTCAGGTCTTTTTCTCCGGTCAAAACATCCTGCAAAGGTGCGTTCGGATTCATCTGCATAAACGGGACGATCGATGGAGACGTACAGAGTTCAGCGGACATGTTTATACCGCGTTGCCGTCTTAACGGCTGAAATGATTTGACGCGTAATACAAATTTCCGCAAAAGCACTGAAAATAGTATGCATATGCGGCTTAGAAATCGCGAATAGCCTTGTAAAGGCCGATCATCCCTTCCTGCACCAGGTCTTCCGTATCGGCTCCGACAAGAAAGTAGGCATGAGCTCTGGATTTAACAAGGTTTCGATATTTTTGTATTAAATAATCGGAAGCGGCCGCATTGCCTGCTGATGCCAGAGCTGCCACTTTTTCATCCGCCATATCCTGAAAATTTGTATCTTGCCGTTCTTCCATATCTGTCTCCTATTTCGAGCGACGTATTTTTTCCAGCTTTTCCCAAACGTCCGTATTTTTCACGCGATGGACGACTTCATTGCGGCCTCCCGGCAAATGAACCTCACTGTGCACATATCGTTTTTCTTCGTGTTTCATACGAGCTACATCTTCAGCAAGTTCCCGCGCCGATACGCGGTAGGCCCCGCTACCGAGAATCTGCTGTTGCTCGGTTCCGTCCGATGTGGCGACAAAAAGGCTGCGTCGTTCCCGTCGATGCTCGTACACAAGGCGTTCTATACGACTGTCCGCCGTCTCATCCTTATCCGTAAAGACAATGCGACAATCCTTGCCAACGGACTCTTCTTTCGCCCCTTCATCCGTGTACATGGCATCGAAAACAATGACCGCTTCGACTCCTTTTATTTTACCGTAACCCGCAATCGTATCGATCAGTCGTTGACGTGCATGTTCCAATGATTCATCGGCCAGAGTCTGCAAATCCTTCCAAGCAAAAATAATATTATAGCCGTCTATGATATAGAGATCTTTCATTTTCGCCCTACTTTTTCCCGGTGTCGTTTACGAGCTACTTCACACATGAGAAGAGCTGCCGCTACGGGAAGCATTTAACGAGTTAATCCGACCGAACATAGGAATGCGTACGAGTACGTCGCAATTGTCCTTCACAAGACGGGATATCCCCTTACCTTCACTACCGATAACCAATACCAGTGGCATATCGGCAGACAGGGAGTAATAGTTTTCTTCGCCGACCATGTCGGCCCTAAAACCCAGAACCCCTGTTTTTTAATTGTTTCAACGTGGTCGTACATTGCCGATACGAACGACCGGCATGTATTCCACGGCACCGGCCGAGGTCTTGGCTACCGTTTCATTTTATAGGGGCGCTGTGCCTTTGCGGCACCAAAACGGCATGTACGCCGGCACATTCAGCCGTCGAATGATAGCACCCAAATTGTGGACGTCTTCAATGCCGTCGGCAAGAACCAAAAAGGGCATCTCCCCCTTTTCCTGCACCTTGGCCAAGACATCATCCAAATCGGCAAAGTCAACAGCTGCAGCAAGGGCAATGACATCTTGATGCCGTACGCCCTGAGCCAATCGCTCCATGGCCCGAGTATCGACGAATTCGACGGGAATTTTCCGCTCTTTCGCCAAAGTTCGAATACGAGCCAAAGGCGGTGCCTCTTTTTTGGCAGTCATATAAATTTTTGTCACCGAACGCCCTGCTTTCAGGGCTTCGGTGACACTATTACGTCCTGCAGCTAATCGATGTATCCACAGGCTACTCCTTATGTGAGTCACGACTATATTTTTCGTGTATAGAAACAATGCAATTCATGATTTGCTGTAACCGTTCATCTTGTTCGGAAAGAATCAGATAGCCGATAAGTGCTTCCAAGGCCGTACTGTTGCGATATTCACCGACAGTGGCACTCTTGGGAACTTGCATCTTCGCATTGCGTGCACGGCGGCAAACAGCCGTTTCCTCTTCTGTAAAATCTTCTTTAAGGGCTTCATAAACAACGGACTGCACCTTGGCGGAAACAAATTCGGCCGCCAGGGAATGCAATACCCGAGCGTGGGTATACCCGTAGCCGTTAAGCATCGACGCAAAGTCAAGGCATAGTAGGCATCGCCTACGGTGCCAGATTCAACGAGTCCGTACGGGCTGCATCGACAAACGGTACGTTCAGGTCGTATCGTCTGCAAAGGCCTTAAGGGCTTCTTTCTTTACTTGTTGAAACTGTTCGAATTTCACTTTTTCCAACGCGCTCCCTGAGGCGAATCTTCAATGGTAATTCCCAAGTCCGACAACTTGTCTCGAATAGCGTCGGCCAAAGCATATTGTTCTCAGGCCCGGCATTCCTGGCGCAATTCAAGAATAACATCCATCAAGGCTGCATAGTCCTTATCATCCGCTTTTCCGGCCATACCGTTCCAGCGATCCTCCAAGACCCCGAGAATATCCGTCATAGTCTTAAAAAAATACGCTTTTACTTCCGAAAGGACGGCACTGTCTGCCGGTACGCCGTTCGTCGATACTTCGTTCGTATAAATATTGACTTTCTTAGCCAATTCAAACATGGCCGCACTGGCAAGAGCCGTGTTGAAGTCATCACACATAGCCGTTTCAAAATCTTCCATAGTACGTTGCGCATCGGCCAATAAAGCAGCCGATAATTCGGATTTTTCCGCCCGACGGCTGTTCCAATAGCCACAAAGTATTATCAATAGCCGTACCGAGGCGTTCCAGGCTACGAGTCATTTCCGTCAAGCGTTCGTCACTAAAATCCAAGGGACTTCTGTAATGATTGGATATGAGGAAGTATCTAAGCGCATCGGGACTGTAATGTTCCAATACGTCTTTGACGAGGAAAAAGTTATTCAACGACTTACTCATCTTTTCAGAATCAATAGTAATGAAGCCGTTGTGTACCCAATAATTGACCATAGGGCCGTGATTGCAACAAGCTTCAGTCTGAGCGATTTCATTTTCATGGTGAGGGAATATCAAATCACTGCCGCCACCGTGAAAATCAAAGGGTTCGCCCAAGTATTTTAAGCTCATGGCCGAGCATTCAATGTGCCAACCCGGACGGCCTTTTCCCCAAGGACTGTCCCAAGACGGTTCACTCGGTTTAGCAGCTTTCCAGAGAGCAAAGTCCATGGGATTTTCTTTGCGGTCGTCCACTTCGATACGAGCTCCGGCCATCATATCGTCCAAGGAACGATGGCTCAATTCCCCGTAGTGTTCAAAACTCTGAACACGATAATATACATCGCCGTCCAACTCGTAGGCATGGCCGTTTTCAATCAGTTTGGAAATCATGGCTATAATATCATCCATATGTTCAGATACGCGCGGATATTTATCGGCACGTTGAATGTGGAGCTTATCCATGACTTCAAAGTAAGAAGCGATATATCGATTGGCATTGTATCCCACGATACTTCTTCTCCCGTTGGCGGCATTGATAATCTTATCATCCACATCCGTAAAATTTTGAATATGCGTAACGGCATAGCCTAAGTGTTTCAAATAACGTTTAATAACATCCCCAAGTAACAAAAGGGACGCGCATTTCCCATGTGCGAATGGTTATACGGCGTAATACCGCAAACATACATCTTCACTTGCCCGGGGGTAACAGGCTTAAAAACCTCTTTTTTTCTGGATAGCGTATTATATACGGTTAATTCTCTCATCATAACCTCCTATTTAACATAAAAGAGCCCCCATCCCCTGACAGAGACGGTGGCCCGCGGTTCCACTCTGTTTTACGACATAGCCGTAATCTTCATAACCGGTAACGGCGGTATCCGGATCGAGCTACTATCGTTCACTCGACCGACTCGCGAAGGCAGTTTTATCATCGGGCAATCTGACAAGGCTTTCAGCGACCGCCTCGTCTCTCTGTAGTGCCGAAGGATAAACACATTTCGGTCTTCGTCATTGTACACTTTCCGTAGAAAGCTATATAATACATAATATTATATGACTTATCACTTTCCTGTCAATAGTCTAAAGTTTCAAAAGGCTTATATATTGCCTTTTCCAATCGCCTAATTTGACTAAGCATCTTTCCTTTTAAACTAAGTCTGTTATACAACTCTTTATAAGCCCTGTCCTTTCTTTTCTTGCGATCAGAACACCAATTTTTCGTAATTGTCGACTTCATCGGTTCTGTTCCATCTACTGTCATATTAGCCTGTAAAATCAAATCCTTATTTAAGCAAAAGAGATTACATGCATTTAACCAATAATAAAATTTAAAAGCATCAATTTCAAATCGAATCGGCCGTTGTATACGACTTATATTATCAGCCGCCGTTCGATTTAAAACATAGCCGTGAGCCAGAAATGCATTTCTAGTCGAATAAATACATATTCCCTTATCCAAATTCTTAACTCGTTTATGGTGGTAAATACTTTTTTGCAAAACAACTAGCCGCGGCTCGTCCGACTCTTCTACAAAGTCAACAACGTCGGCTACTATGTCTGCAGAAAAATCTTGTGTAAAACAAATATCATCTTCGCATACAACTAAGCTCTTATGTTCCGATTGTCAAAAGTCATCATACACTGTCCGATGACTTAGCGCACAGCCGATTTCACTGGCTGATAAAAAAGTATGCTCCACTGCCGCCTTGGCTATTTCTTCCTCACTCATTCTGTTAGCCATAATAGCATTAAAAAAATGGAACTTCACATGTTTTTCTTCAAAAATTTTCACAACATTATTTCGCCGAACAGGATTGTTATTATCCGAAATGACTACTATATCCATTATCTCCACCCTCTTAACAAACTTTACATCATATAGTTTTTCTTATGAATTCCGCTGCAAAAAGAGCCTATTTCTATGCACACTCACAAAATTCATCATGGGCCTTTCAATATAGTTGATCCGCAAATACTCCAAGACGGCACACATAAAGAAAATACCTGTTGCCGTAAACACCATATGAACAATTAAGAACGGCGACCCGTAAAACTCATATGCTCGAATTACAGTATTCCACAACCAAGGAACAATGAGTGCGTTATCATGTATTAAATAAACACCGAAGGTTGTCTTTGCTATTTTATTTAAACTTCCGTTAGAGGGGGACTGTCATGTCTTTAAACACGGCAAAGATTCCCAAGGCAACCAATAGAACGAAAAAATTGGCCCCGCTGTGGGGAAAAGACATAGCCAAGACAGTATAATCCGGGTCTTTCAGACTCTCATAATCAAACCCTACTATGGATAACCAAATCACAGCCATGCCCAAAAAGCCTGTTACCTTTAATCGCCTCATTAATTTCTCATTGCCGTATACACGTATAAACGCACCCATTAAGTACATGTCGGAAAACATGAATAAGGAATTCAAATAGCCGCCTTTGGACTCATTCAAACACGTAGGTATGCCGTAAAACCACAAGGTTAACAGCCCGATTAAAGCAAGGATTTTCCCCTTACTCAGTTTGCGCATGATTATATTTAAAACCGGAAAAACGAGATAAAGGTTTAAATAAGCTCTTGCGAACCAATTTAACGGGGTCAACGGAAAGAGGGATTTTTTCATCAGTGTCGAGTCTACATTGTCCACCCCGAAAGCAAAAAGCGAAAAAGCGACAATGGCAAGACTCCAAAAGTAGGTGCATGATAAAAAGCGAAAAACCTTCATCCAATTGAATTTCTGAGTTACTAAAAAGTAGCCGCTAATAATGACAAAGATATTGACAGCAATCTTACTTCCTGAACCGAGAAATTGAAAAACCGTTTTAGTCACACCCAGACCGGCCTCTTCGGGAATACCGCCATGTACATAATAATGTCCCAAAATAACCATCAGCATAGCTACAATTCTAAGTAATTCTATATTACTCAGTCTTTTCCCGGATTCTAAAACTATTTTACCCATACTACCTCCGATGTAGTATATTTTTTCTGCACCCAGTATATACTGCGGCGAATATATCATTTTCGCACCCAAAAGGGAGAGATTTATATACGAGTTAGCGTCAGTTGTTATCCTGATAACCGCTCCGAAATTCGTATACATTCTCCCCCTGTCTATCATTTATTCAATTAGTACTTTATTCCGCAATAAGTCCGCTGCGGCGCAAGCGCTGTACCACTTTTTCACGTCCCATTAAGGCGATGATGACGTTCAGGTCCGGACCGTGCATAACACCGGTCAAAGCCACGCGGATAGGCATGTACACGAACTTGCCTTTAACGCCTACACCCTTTTGTACCTTCTTGAAGAGAGGCTGAACCGTATCGGCCGTAACTTCGTCCAAGGCCTCCAGCTCTTTCAAAAAGGCCGTAAGAACAGCAGGAGCCGTTTCTTCGTTCAATACGTCTGCCGTTTCTTCGTTTTCCGGTTCATATTCATCGGTAAAGAAGACTTTAGCCGCATCGATAACTTGAGCACCGTACTGAATGTGTTCACGCAAAGCCGTTACCATAGTTTCAACCCAGGTTAAGGTGTTCGCATCAGGGTTTTCCGACACGTAGCCGGCCTTCTGTAAATGAGGTAAGCAAAGTGTTACTAACGAAGGGCCGTCCAATTCTTTCATATATTGGAAGTTAATCCAATTAAGTTTTTCAATATCGAAAACTGCCGGGTTTTTCGCCACACGATCAAGAGTAAACATGCTACACAGTTCTTCTTTACTGAAAATTTCCTTATCGCTGTCAGGTGTCCATCCGAGCAAGGCCAGGAAGTTAAACAGTGCTTCGGGTAAGTATCCCATATCCCGATACTGTTGTACGGATGTGGCCCCGTGACGTTTACTCATCTTTTTCTTATCTGCACCGAGAATGAGAGATACATGAGCAAACTTGGGAGGTTCAAATCCCAGCGCTTCATACAAAACAAGCTGACGCGGTGTATTGGACAGGTGTTCTTCCGCCCGAATAACATGGGTAATTTCCATAAGGGCATCATCAAGGACTACACAGTAGTTATAAACCGGCACCCCATCGGATTTAACAATAACGAAATCCCCGATTTTATCGGAATCAAAAGGCACCTTGCCACGCACAATATCATCTACTTCATAAGTTTTGTGCTTCGGCGTTCTAATGCGTATGACATGCGGTCTACCTTCAGCCAGATACTGCTTTATCTGTTCTTCCGAAAGATGACTGCACGTGCCGCCGTAAACGGGCGTTTCTCCCTTGGCCATTTGTGCATCTTTTTCGGCTTCCAACTCTTCGGGTGTACAGAAGCAGTAGTAAGCTTTACCTTCAGCCAACAGTTTTTCCGTATATTGACGATATAAATCAAGGCGTTCCATTTGACGATACGGTCCGTGATCACCGCCTACATCAATGCCTTCATCCCAGTTAATCCCCAACCAGTGGAGGGCTTCTTTTATGTTTTCTTCCGATTCGCGCGTAGACCGCTTTTGGTCCGTATCTTCTACGCGGACAACAAAAGTTCCGCCATTATGAGCAGCTACAAGATAATTAAAGAGTGCAGAACGGGCACCTCCTATATGAAAAGGCCCGGTCGGGCTGGGCGCGAAACGTACGCGAACTTGCTTAGACATGAATCAATTCCTCCTAAATTGCATTGTACTTGAGAACCATAGCCGCCGCTTGTGCCGCCATGCCCTCTTCATTACCGACGAAGCCGAGTCGCTCCGTCGTCGTGGCCTTAACGGATACATTGCTTTCATCCATTTCCAAAGCCACCGCTATATTATGAACCATTTGGGAAATATAAGGTTTAACCTTCGGCTCTTGAGCCAACAAGGTAGCATCCACATTGATAATGCGACACCCGTTTTCCACGAGAATTTGCTTAACCTTGCGTAAAAGAGCAATACTGGACACATCCTTGTAGACCGCATCCGTATCGGGAAAGTACGTGCCTATATCCTTAAGACCCGCTGCCCCGAGGAGGGCATCCATGACGGCATGAACCAACACATCCGCATCGGAGTGACCTTCCAGTCCCTTACCGTGAGGAACCGTAACACCTCCTAAAATAAGTTTGCGACCTGCTATAAGACGGTGTACATCATAGCCGCTACCGACACAGTGCTTCGTCGGCCCGTTTAAGTAAAACTCCAAAACGGGAATATCGTCGGGTGTTGTTACCTTGAGATTACGCTCGTCACCGTTTAATACGACAATGGGAACACCGCAGGCCTCGACCAACGAAGCGTCATCTGTACCGCTGAAGCCCTTTTCTTTCGCATATTCATGAGCCTTCTTCAAGACCGAACGGCGAAAAATCTGCGGCGTTTGCACAGCAATAAGGCGGCTGCGGTCCAAGGTTTGCAGCCGTTGAGGTTCCGTCGTCTCCGCATCTTCTCGAAGTTTCACCGTATCCTTTACAGGCACGGCATAAACGGCCGCATCAGCTCGCTCCATGACGGAGACGGCATTATCAAACCACTCGGGGCCGGCCATGGGGCGAGACCCGTCGTGAACCATGACGATGTCGCAATCCTCGGCAGTCAGTAAGAGACCGTTATATACGGAATCTTCCCGCTCGGCACCGCCGATGGCATATTTCACGGGAATAGACGGCTTCAAAGCCCTTACCACCCCTTCCACGTCTTTACGATCCCGTTCGGACACGACAATAACGGTCTCGGACACGTACTTAGCCGCAAAGAGATTGGTCAGCGTATGTTCTAAAACGATTTTTCCGCAGAGGGGATAAAAAAGTTTATTTCGTTCATAGCCGAATCGTCGTCCCGATCCGGCGGCAACTACAATAACAGATACTTTCAAGTACTCCACCTGTTTCTAATCAGATACTTTGACAAAAATCATACGTCCCGCCGAAGTTTGCAATACGGAAGTTACGGTAACAGGGACGGACATGCCGATATACTTTTGTCCATTTTCCACGACAATCATCGTACCGTCCTCCAAGTAAGCGATCCCTTGGTTTTCTTCCTTACCGGCCTTGACGATAAGAACGGTCATTTCTTCGCCGGGAACACGTGCCGGCTTCATGGCATTGGCCAAATCGTTAATATTAAGAACAACGACACCTTGTAATTCTGCTACCTTATTCAGATTGTAATCGTTGGTAATGACCTTGGCCTTAAGATCACGGCCGAGGCGCACCAATTTTGAGTCTACGCCCTGAATGTCGTCAAAATCGTCATTAATAATGTGCACATCTACGTGGCCGTCCTCTTGCATTTGCTTTAAAATATCCAAGCCGCGCCGGCCTTTAGTCCGTTTCAATAAGTCCGCCGAGTCGGCAATGAGTTGAAGCTCTTCCAGCACGAAGACGGGCACGAGGAGCGGTCCTTCTAAAAATCCCGTAGCACACAGCTCGGCAATTCGACCGTCAATGATGGAACTCGTATCCAACAACTTGGTACTTCCCGTCTTTTTTACAGATCTTTCCTTGGCTTGTTTGCCTAAGCGAAAGTTAGCCAACAGGCCGGACACTTCCGCTTTTTTATGTACGGCAATGCTCATTCCGGCATAGCCGAAAACAAGGTTGAAAACAATAGGACCGTAAGCCCCGATAATGGGGAGCCGGGCAAAGGCGAATCCGATTAAATTAGCAATTATAAGTCCAATAAGCAAGCCCACGGTTCCGGCAAGAAGGTCCTGTCCCGAAAGAGATCCCAGACTGAATTCGATACGATGAATAGCCGCCCAAATGAGGCGCAAAATAAAGTGAGATAAAATATAACCGACAACGGCTCCGACCAAAGCCCCGACTACGTATGCAATAACTGTCAGCACGGTCAGACTGAAAAATCCCGTCGCCTCGCCTTCCAACTCGGCACTGAAAAAGGGCGTCGTAATGAGTTCATCAGCCAATACAACAAAGATAATGGCCACTACGAGGACAATGAGCCAACGCATGAGCGTATCGGCCAGTTTATGTACCTTTACGCGACGTGCCTTACCCGTTTCCCGTTCAGCATTGGAAGAACGTTGATCATCAGACATACTACGTCACCTCCCGCAAATGATCCTTAACCTTTTAAAACTGTTTAATTATATCATGTATCCATGCCGCTTTCCAGGTAACCCGTCGTTACAAAGCCTATAAAAACTCTTTATTTACACATTCATATACAAAGAGGGTAATTATTCTGATTTCTTATAATTCCTTCGTATCGGTTAATAGAAAATGCATTCTCATGCAAAAATAAGACAGCATAAGCTGTCTTATTTTTCTATATGCAGATCGTCGCCTTCTACTACGAAAATCAGCGAATTTTTACTTGACACATTTGCATTGTTTTTAAAGCCGCTTCATGACTTTCGGGAGTCACTCCGGCACAGCAGGAAGATACAACGGATACAGATTTTTCAGGATAAAAGGCCTTCAGCATGAGAGCATTGGAAACAACACAAATATCCGTGCAGAGTCCCATGAGCTCGATTTCATCATAATCGGCTAAAAGATCCGGTAAGTCCTTAGAGCCGAAGGTCGGTTTTTCCACAACCGCCACAGCCGACTTCACGTACGGCTGCAAGGTGTCGATAATCTGCCATCCCTTAGTCCCTTGAATACAGTGTTCGACAGGCAGATTCTTTCCTTCCTGAGTTTCCAGATAATTTTTACCGTGAGTATCCATCGTAAAAACCAAAGATGCACCGGCTTTTTGGGCCGCTTCAACTTCGGTCTTCACGTGCGGAACTATCTTTTGGGCTTCCGTCGTTCCCAGACTTCCGTCAACGAAGTCGTTTTGCATGTCGATAACTACTACAACCTTATTCATATGGCCATCTCCCGTATTTTAGTATCTTACGTGCCGCACCTTTTTGCTAGATCTTAAAAGCTTTCTCAATCGCTTCTTTTACCGTCTTTACGCAAAGAATATCATACTTTTTTACATCTATATCATCCCTGTTGCCTTCGGGAATGATAAACCGCTTAAATCCCAATTTAGCCGCTTCCTGAATGCGTCTTCGTGCATGAGGCACCCGTCTGATATCACCTGTCAGGCCGATTTCCCCCATGACGACCGTTTCCGCATGAACAGGCAGATCTCTAAAAGATGATACGACAGACAGAGCCACAGGAAGATCGGCTGCCGTTTCGGACATCTTCAAACCGCCGGCCACGTTAATATATACATCTTGAGTCGACAGGTTGATACCCGCCCGTTTTTCCAACACGGCTAAAAGCAAGATCAATCGATTATAATCCATACCTACAACAGTCCGCCTGGGTACGGCAAAAACGGAACGTGAAGTAAGGGCCTGAATCTCACCCATGAGGGGCCGCATACCGTCCATGACGGCGGCAACAGTAGAACCGGCCTGACCGGCCGAACGCTCAGCCAGTAAAAGTGCCGATGGATTGACCAGTTCTTCCAAGCCGCCTTCGGTCATGGTAAAGAGCCCCGTTTCATTAGTCGATCCGAAACGGTTTCATGCTGCGAAGAACGCGAAACTGATAATGCCGTTCCCCTTCCAAGTACAATACCGTATCCACCAAATGTTCCATTAGTCGAGGGCCCGCAATGGCACCTTCTTTGGTAACATGTCCGATAACGATGACGGGAATGCCCGTAGACTTGGCAAAATTCATGAGCTTATTCGTTCCTTCACGAACTTGAGTCTGACTCCCCGGTGCCCCGTCACAGTCACTCGTATACATGGTCTGAATAGAATCAACGATAAGCAGTCCGACATTTCTCGACTTTGCTTCTTTTAAGACCGAATCCAAATAGGTATCGGCTTGCACGAAGAGGTCGTCGACTTTAATATTTAAACGATCGGCTCTCATTTTAATTTGTCCGGCCGACTCTTCACCTGATGCATACAATACCGTACCGGCTTCCCGACTTACGGCTGCTGCCGTTTGCAAAACCAACGTAGACTTGCCGATACCCGGGTCGCCGCTCAGAAGAATCAAGGCCCCGGGTACAATGCCACCGCCCAAACCGTATCCAATTCGTCAATTCCCGTTTGCAAACGACTCATTGATTCCATACGTACAGACTTCAATAACTCAGGTTCCGTGCCTTCGCTTCGTACCGAGGAAGCCACCCCTTTAGGAGCTTGCGGGACGGTTTGTTCTTCAACGAGCGTATTCCATTCGCCGCACTGCGGGCAGCGACCCAACCATCGAGTTGAAACGCTGCCGCAATTGTTGCAAACGAAACGGGTCTTTATTTTTGCCATAACGACTCCTTATGTCATCTGAAAATCAAGCTCTTTTTCGTCCTTGCTGTCAATGCAGACCTTCATTCCTTCTTTTAAAGTCCCTTCCAGCATGTATTCGGACAGCCTGTCTTCGACGAGCTTTTGCAAGGCACGTCGTAAAGGACGTGCCCCGTATGCAAAGTCGGTTCCTTCTCCGACAAGAACATCCGTAGCCTTTTCCGTCACGTCTACGAATATCCCCTTTTCTTTTACCTTATCTTCCAAGGTATGAATCATGAGGCGTACAATATGACGTAAGTCGTCTTTGGCTAACGGTTTGAAGATCAGAATTTCATCCAATCGGTTAAGGAACTCGGGTTTAAAGAACCTGCGAACATCCGTCATAATGTCCTTTTTGACGCCTTCAAAGGCATGAAGCCTGTCATCTTCCGACTCTTGTCCGACAGTAAAGCCCATTGTAGGCACTTCGGACTTCAAACGATTAGCACCCAGATTGCCGGTCATAATAATAACCGTATTTCTGAAGTCGACAGTCCGTCCCTTTGAATCCGTTAAACGACCGTCATCAAGAATTTGTAAAAGAATATTGAAGAAGTTGTGGCTCGCTTTTTCCACTTCATCAAATAAGATGACGCTATACGGCTTTTCTCTAACTTTATCGGTTAATTCTCCCCCTTCATCATACCCTACGTAACCGGGCGGAGAACCGACGAGTCGTGCTACGGCATGAGATTCCGTAAATTCACTCATATCGATGCGAATCATGGCCTCTTCATCACCGAAAAGGCCTGCCGCCAAGGCGCGTGCCAGTTCCGTTTTGCCAACGCCGCTGGGTCCCAGGAAAAGGAAAGATCCCACTGGTCTCTTCGGATCTTTCAGCCCCGCTCCGGAACGGCGCATAGCTTTAGCCACGGCTTGAACAGCTTCATTTTGCCCAATGACCCGTTTATGCAACTCATCTTCCAATTTAAGAAGGCGTTGTGCCTCAGTCGTACCGATTTTTTGTACGGGCACGCCCGACCAAACGGAAACGACATCGGCAATGTGAGGGCTTAAGACCTGAGGCCATTCTTCCGCCTTTCGGGCTTCTTTTAACTTACGAATCCGTTCTTCTACCTCTTTGGCTTTATCACGCAAAGCCGCACACTCTTCAAACTCTTCGGCTGCCGAAAGTTCACTTTTTTTCTTTTCAATTTGTGCCAATTCGTCTTCCGCTTCTTTTAATTCACCGTTAGAAGCGGCATGTTCCAAGCGAACCTTAGAAGCCGCTTCATCAATAACATCAATAGCCTTGTCGGGCAAATATCTGTCAGCAATATAACGAGCAGACAACTTTACCGCATCCGCCAAGGCTTCATCCGTAAAGTGAACATGGTGAAATTCTTCATACGGCCCTTTTAAGCCCTGCAATATAGCCAGAGTCTCTTCTTCCGTCGGCTCTTCTACGCGTACCGGCTGAAATCGGCGAGTCAAGGCCGAGTCCTTTTCAATATACTTGCGATATTCATCCGTCGTCGTAGCTCCGATACACTGAAGTTCACCTCTGGCCAAGGCAGGTTTTAAGATGTCGGCGGCATCCATGGTTCCTTCAGCCGAACCGGCACCGATTAATTGATGCAGTTCATCAATAAACAAAATTAACGATGAATCTTCTTTAACCGCTTCCAAGAGTTGTTTGATCCGCTCTTCAAATTCGCCGCGATATTTAGTGCCGGCAACCAGACTTGCCATGCTCAGGGAGATGACGCGTTTATCTGCTAACGGTTTAGGGATATGGCCGTCTGCAATTTTTTGTGCCAAGCCTTCGGCTACAGCCGTCTTACCTACGCCGGGTGATCCGAGAAGAACCGGATTGTTCTTCGTGCGACGGCACAAAATTTGGATAACCCTGTCAATTTCCTTATCTCTGCCGATGACGGGGTCGATTTTTCCGTCTTTCGCATCTTTATTTAAATCGCGCCCGTAAAAGGCGAGGGGATTCTCTTTTTCAGTTCCCGTATCCGTGTCCGGAATTTCTTCACCGCCTTGGCGGACGGGTACTCCTTCTTCAATTTCTTCAATAACGCCGGCCGTATCAATATCCATATTTCCAATACGTGAACGGCCATACTGTCTTCTTGTTGCAATAATCCCCAAAGAATGATATCCGTTTCAATGGGCCGCGACTGTTTGGCAGCCTCACGTGAAGCCTCTTCCATGGCCAGGCGGGTCTTGGTCGTTAAGACAGGGTTATCCGTCACTGCCGTACCGATTCCCACCACGCCTTCAATGACTCTCATGACATTGCCGTCCGTAAGTCCCAGTCGACGTAGGATTTTCCCGCCTTCTCCTTCTTTTTCTAAAAGCAGTCCGATTAATATATGTTCAGTTCCCACATAGTTATGTCCCATACGGCGAGCCGCATCGCGAGCATAGCGGAGAACGCGTTTTGAAGGTTGTGTAAAACGTTGTTCCATGCACATCCCCCTCCTTTCAAACTTTTCTGTTACGGCTCACGCCGTACATACTTTTTAATGAGACTGTGCAATAAGCGAGCCCTTTCTTTTTCTTCCGGGTCTTCATCATTAAATCGCCTCAGACTTATATACGCGGAGTCAACAGCAGTAACCATAGCCGCATAAGCTTGCAAATCGGAATCGATTAAACCGCTCGTTACGGCCAAACGAAAGTCACTCAGCAAATTAAGAGCTTCTTCCTGTTCAATCAATCTGGCTTGAGTCAATACACCGTAGCTACGATACAGGCGATCGAGGAAAAGATCGGACTTTTCTGCCCGTAAGGCACGTCTGCACTCCCGTTCTTCCCGAACAATATGACCGACAACCGTTTCCGCCCGTTCCAACAAGTCCTCTTCCGAAATACCCAAGGTCATTTGATTGACCACTCGAAAAACATTACCTACATGCGTACTTCTTCCTGAATATACACCCGAGAAGCCGAATCCGAACTTCGTAATACCCTGCATGACTCGACGCAACTTTTTAGCTGCAATAAGTCCCGGCAAATGAAGACTCACGCCGATAAAAAGCCCCGTCCCGGTCATGGCCGGCATGGATGTCAAATAGCCGAAATCTTCATGAAAAGCCAACTCCGTTTGACCTTCCAGCACATTGTCGACTGCAAAGGCCTCCGAGGCAGCCTGGCGAACATTGCTTCCTGAAACAATCGTATTGATAACGAAATGATCCATTTCATTCACCGCCAAAGAAGCTGCCGCATCTTGACGTAAATAACAGCTTGCCTTCCCCTTTTTTTGCAAGAGTAGGCGTTATGATCCTGCGTGCTGCCGCCAAATCACGATTCTCATCGCTCATACCGTTGACGGACAACTCTTCATATTGACCTTTTCCCAATTCGTTTAGACCGGATAGGCAGGCACGTGCCGCCTCACATACAACAGCCTTATCTTCTACCGATGCTCGTTCAGGAAAGGCTCGATTCTTCATATTACGTGCCAACCGGATACGACTATCCAAGACGACATCGTCATCCGTACCTCGACTTTCCTGCCACGGCAAGACGAGAGACCGTATGTACTCATTAAACACGATCTTCACCGCCTTCGAAGCTCAAAGCTTTGATTTCATCTCGAATCCGCACAGCCTCTTCGTAGTTTTCTTGAGCCACCATGAGCTTTAATTCCCGGCGCAGTTTCTTTATATGGGCCTTTGTCCGAAATACCTCCGTACCGCAAACAGGAACCTTTCCTACATGACGCACATGACCATGAATCCTCCTTAAAACGGGTTGTATTTCTTCAGAAAAAGCGGTATAACACGCTGAACACCCGAATAGGCCCGTGCGATTAAAGTCGGCAAAAGTCATGCCGCACTCCGGGCAAGTAACTTCCGAGGTTACCGTAACTTCATCGTCACCGGTTGCTGTTTTGCCGAAAAAGTTATTTCCCCATGCCTCAATATCCTTACCGTTTATGAGGATCCCTTCTTTTTCGGCACAGGCGGCACACAAATGTAATTCCGTCCGCTTACCGTTTTCTATTTTAGTAAGATGTACGACCGCATCGGCCTTTTTACAACTATCACAGAGCATGTAAAGCCTCCCCTTATCCCTTGGGTACGAGCTCAAGACTTTTTAAAATACGCGTAATAACAGCCATGCGTTGTGCTTCGTCATCAAGTTCTTCAAATAAAGATTTAAAAGTCTGATGCAACATAATGGCCTCCCTATTTGTTACTGCCTTATGTTTTAATAATTTAAACAGCAGGCCGTCCAGGTCTTCCATAGAAATACTGACGGCAGGGCGTCGTTCCGATAAAGCAACGGGCGTACGGTCATGTTTTTTTCGCTTTTGCAACCGCACAATGCGTACGAAACCGCCGGATCCCCTTCTCGATTCGACGATAAAGCCTTTATCATTGGAAAAGCGCGTGCTCAAAACATAACTGATTTGCGAAGGCGCGCATTCCAACTCATCTGCCAATTCATTACGGCGAAGAACTATATTTTCTTCCTCTTCTTCCAATAACTTATGTAAAATAAACTTTTCTATTTTATCGGCTAATACACTCATATTATCACCTCATAAATACATCTGAGAGGTCCCTTTCATACGCTTTGACCTTACAATTATTATATTAGACTTTTTGACTTTTTACAAGAAGAATACCCCGACTAATCCGGGATGATTGACAGTATATGGTCCTTCTTTTTATAATAAATAAGTTATATACCTACGTTCTACACTGTATTGAGGGAGGCACTCATGTTAAGTACATCCTACTTTTGGAACTTGTCAAAAGCTATCTACAGGCCGCGCAATTTCCGTGAACAAAAGCGGGCTTTTTCCTTCTTTTGCATCAGTATTATGCACAAAGACCTGTTTAGAGAGTTCTATGACTACTTCGATTCATACGAACCTATGAAGGGCTTCTTTACTGAAAAAGACATTGATTTCCAAGAGAGTATGACCCGAGTTTTCCTTTATAAAAACTCGACCATGCGGGAACGCCTGACCGCCTTGGAACATCATTTCGATATTCTCCGTACCATGTTTACGGATGAGGTTATTCACGAACTGTATTGGGGCAAGGGCTACACACTCTGGGAATCTCCCGATCCGGAACTACCCCTCGTCTGTCGCCTCATCTTCGATACGGGACAACGAAAAGAAGGGTTCTTATCCTTATATCTGTATTATGATAACGAAATGATTTACCATTTTAACTTCCGCTTCGACTATAATAAGAGCGGAGTTCCTTCCTTGTATGTAGGTACTCTTCAAGGTTCCAAAGAAGGCTTGGCGCTGACAAAAGTATTGACGAAGAAACTCTTCGGGTACAGGCCGAAGAATTTCATTCTCTACTTATTACGTATCTTCACACAAACCTTGGGAATGAAAAATTTATATGTCATTACGGATGAAGGCTTTTATACCAATAGCCATCTTCTGCGAGGAAACCGTTCAAAGAAGACGAACTTCAACGATTTCTGGAAAGATGAAGGTGCCTTCTCCGTATCAGACGAAAAAATGTATTGGGCCTTACCGATTGAAGAAAAAAGGCGCACATACAGTGAAATCAAGTCGCAAAAACGCAACCTTTTCCGCAAGCGTTACTTATTGATGGACACCATCGTACCTGCTTACATAGAAGCCACAAAAAACCTCTTCCGACCGGAATTTACACCCGTACCGTCAGCCGTAGACCCGGCATCGATTACGGATAAACCGACTGATTATGACCCCATCGAAGCTCCGAAGGTGGTAGAATAGTATATCAAGAAGACCCTTCTTAACAGTACCTGTTAAGAAGGGTCTTCTTGTATCAATATTACAACATAAATCTGATCAATGAACTTTTATTCATTGTTGAATAGGTCCTCCATATACATCGCGAAAATCGTTTACCGTATTACTATGCCTATTATGATAATTTTTGAACTTATCTCCAACATTTTCCGAAAAATGAGTCTGCTTATTTTTTGCGTTTATCTCATAGTTTTCCCGTCACATATATTTGATTTTTATATGTTAATTTTTATTACAATTTTATCAATTTGGAGTATAATATTTATTGTGAACTAAAAAAATACGGTTGTGAGTTTTTCTTATTACTAAAAGGGCATTTTATACTCATGGCTATACAATTTATTCGAACAGGAGTTGCTCATTATTTATGGAGGACTTAAGTATACGTAATGCTATCTCGACAATCTTAAGCATACCAGGGGGAAGCCATCACAAATTTAGCTGCTTTAAAATCCGGTATGACAAATAATTCATACATTTTCACAGTAAATAAAACACGCTATATCATTAGAATTCCCGGGAAAAATACGAATAAAATAATCAACAGATATGAGGAATTCCAAGTCTATCAAGCTATTAAACCTTGGGATTTATCTGAAGAAATCATCTATCTTTGTGCCGAAACAGGTATTAAAATTTCTAAATTTATCGAAGCCTCCCACACACTTGACGTAACTAACTGGGATGACGTATCTCATTGTCTCGATACCTTAAAAAAATTGCATGACTTGAATCTCGTGATTCCCCATACCTTTGATATTTTTGAACGAATCAATTACTACGAAAGCCTTATCCCAAACAAACATAGTCGATTTGACTATAAAGCCGTCAAATCCGCGGTATTCAGTCTAAAATCACTAATAGAAAAGTCTGATAGGAAATGGTGCCTGTGTCATATAGATGCCGTCTGCGACAACTTCATCCTAACGAATAACAATAAAGTATACCTTATCGACTTCGAATATGCAGGTATGCAAGACCCCGACTTGGATCTAGCCATGTTTTGCGTCTATTCTATGTTAGACAGACCGTCTATCGACAGAGTAATAAACCTGTATTACAAACAACAAGTCAATGCTGTTCGTAAATATAAAATTTATGCTTACATAGCCTTAGCCGGCCTGCTCTGGAGCAATTGGTGTGAGGCCAAGCAGGATAAAGGCCTGATTTACAGCACATATGCTCATAAACAATATCGTTACGCCAAAGAATACTCTCGTATCATCATGTCGGAAGCTGTACACTTAATAGAATCCTATAAAGCGGTACAAAACTATGGTTAACGGAATTCTTTCAGGATTCTTTGGGGTGCCGACACGAGTTTAATCGGCTTTTATTTTTCTTCTGTAAACCCATACATATCAGAACTTCTCATCTTTCCGCTTTTCATTACATACATACATGATACAATAAGTGCCATTGCCGTTAACATAGCTATCTTGGTGTCACAAAAGTATCACATTGTGAGAAAAGACATTGTAAAGCTCAACTCTTTTTATATTTGGATGGGGGCCTTTTTGGGCGGCCCCGTCGGAATGTGCTCTTACATCGCCTCAGTCTACTTCATCGGACCTTCTTTAACAGCCATCATAAGCTCTCTCTATCCGGCTATGGGGTTTCTCTGGGCTTATCTATTTTTAAAAGAAAAACGTGCCTCCTACCAAATTGCATCCTTATTTATTGCCATAATATTCTCTGTCATCCTGGGATTCACATCTGACACAAGAGAGTTTAGTATCAATTCAGGAATAATCTTCTCATTCATTTGCATCTGCGCATGGGGAAGTGAAGCAGTCCTTTGTTCTTACGGCATGAAAAAAGGAAGAATCTCCAATCTTAGTGCCGTATGCATTCGTCAAACCTTGTCTATGATTACATATAGCCTGATTTTCGGTCTCGCTTATATTTTTAGTAATACGGCAAGTAGTCTCCCCATAAAGACGGACAATATTTATATATGTATCAGTGCTCTCAGCGGTACTGTTTCATATTATTTTTATTATAGATCTATTTTTAAAGTCGGTCCCAGCCGAGCTATGGCCCTCAACATCAGTTATAGCGGTTTCGCCATTATTTTCTCGTACTTTCTTTTAGGCGAAGCTCTAACAATAACTCAAATGATTTTTGGTGCTTTTATCGTACTAAGCGGAGTGATTTCTGCCTATGATTTCAAAAAATAAATTTTACGAGTATATAACAGAAAAAAAATACGACTTAGTGAAAGATCACAAAGTGCATAACGCCGTTATATTAGCTGCCGGAGAATCAAAACGTTTTCGTCCGATTAGTGAATACTGTCCAAAAGGCTTAAGTTACATAAAAGGAGAAATACTGATCGAACGACAAATAAAGCAGCTACAAGCAGTCGGTATAGCAGATGTTTCCGTTATTGTCGGTTACAAAAAGGAGTTGTTCTACTACTTAGCTCGTAAATACAATGTCAGCATAATAGTCAACGAATTATATGATAAACAGGATAATCTGACATCCTTAAAATTAGCATCAAATAAATTGAGCAATACTTATATCTGCTCAGTAGATAATTATTATCCTCTCAATCCATTCAATTCTCATGAGTATCGAGGGTATTATCCCACTGTCCACATACCGACTCAGACCCATGAATGGATTGTTAAATGCGATGAAGACGGAATTATCAATAATGTACAAATCGGTGGCCTCGGTGGCAACGTCCTGCTGGGTTTTGTATATTTCGATCAGTATTTCAGTGATGAGTTTAAACGTATCATTGAAGAAACAGCTGACTATGATATATACAATCATCACGTTTGGGAGTTCTTGTATATACAACATCTTTCTCGTCTGAAACTAGAGGCAAAGCCTTTTCCTCCTGACAGGATTGTAGAGTTCGACTCTATTGACGATGCGATTATCTATGATCCGGATTTCTTACTAAATAATGACGAGTCCCACTTTCGGACCCGTCAAATGAATAAGGAGCTATAATTAATTCCATGAAATTAATAACGGATATAAAAGAAAAACAAGCTTTAATGCTTCCCGTCATGGTTTTTATCGATAAAATTTGTCGAGACCACGGTCTGCGATACTCTCTTTCATATGGGACATTAATAGGTGCTATACGCCACAAAGGTTTTATCCCCTGGGATGATGACATTGATATTGTCATGCCCAGGCCGGATCATGATAAGTTAATCCAAATCATAAAAAACATGAACTCACCTGACTTCGGAATTATGGATTCATATGACTTAGATAGCTTCTACACCACACGCATTTTGAAAGTGTATAGCAAAAAGACATGCTTAAAAGAATTCCCTCATAAATATCATTTGGAATATGGGGCCTTCGTCGATGTATTTGCGGTTAACGGCATGCCTAATGATATTAGAACAATAAAAAAAATGCAGCAATCCGTCTTTATATGCAGTAGAGTGTTACACATGTATATTTCATCTATTTATCGCATTAAGGGTAACCGAAAAAAATTCAAATGGCTATTCAAACCATTCGCCCGAATAGCCTTGCGCAAGACTAATGAAATTTTCAATAAATATCCATTTGATACTTCTCAATACTCTATGAACTTTGAAGGCGATTCTATAGAAAAAGAATTGATGAAATCCAGTATGTTTGACCATCTAATTGATGTAGAGTTTGAGGGGCATATCTTCAAAGCCTTTGCCGATTATGATGAATATTTAAAAAAGCTCTATGGCGATTATATGGAATTGCCACCTAAAGAAAAGCAAGTATCTCATCACAGCTATGACTTGTTCGAAATATAAAAATTTTTTATATGTAAAAGTAGCGGACGGCTCTATATTCATCGACCGTCCGCTACTTTACAACCCACGTATTTTATACCTCAATTCCCAATTTTCTTATAGCCGTAAAGAGTTCGTCAACAGTACGACTTATCAGGAATTTTTCTTTCACATTCTTTTTACCTCGCCGTGCCGTTTCTCCTGCTTGCAGAGGATTTTCATAATAAGCAGTCAGTGCCTCTTCCAAGCCGCATACATCCAAAGGATCGACAATACGCCCCGTTACCTTGTCGGTTATAATTTCTCCTTGTGCTCCCGATGCACTCGTGATAACGGGGACATTGCAGTATAACGCTTCGCAAAGAACCAGTCCGAAGGCTTCTCTTACCTTGGACGGCAAGACAAAGCAATCGATTTTTTCATAAAAATCGCCCATATCTCGTGCATATCCTTCATAGGATATATATTCTTGCGCCTTTACTTTTTTTATATAATCACACAAGCAGGCAATATCTGTATCACTGCCGCCCCCCACCAATAAAAGACGAACGAACTTTCCCGTTTCATGTAACAGTACGACAGCGTCAACCAATTCTTTCCAGCCCTTGTTTTCTACAATTCTTCCTGCATAGCCTATGGCAAAAGGACGGGTGTTACTGTAGTTGCGTACATACATACGAGGCAAAACATGATTGAATCGTTCAACATCAATGCCGTTATAAACTTTTACGTACTTGTCCCGGTCCGTTCCCCTCATCTGCAAATCATACACGAGCTGTGACACACAAACAAACAGGTCCGTTTCTTTTTCTATCCAACGGTGATACCGGTCAGATTTACCTGCAATAGCATTATGTTTGAAGAACAGAACCTTAGCACCTGTCAGCTTCTTCAAAAGCAGTGCCGTAAGGATATATTTTCCCGAATGACAAGCAATAAGACCGATTCTCCTCTTTTTCATAAAACGAGCCATAGAAAACAAAGAGGCTATCCCCCTCCCTTTATACAGTTTCGCCGGAACTATTTCCGCCGTTTCGGCAAAACGACTGCAAAGGACGGCATTCGATTCATCAACTAATACATATACCTCTTTTCCTCGTCGTTGCATTTCAGCATTTATATCGTATACATACTGCTCACCACCGCCCCATACAGAGGCTCCGGCAATGTGAATAATACCCATGTCGTCACATCCTTATATCTCATCGAACGATTTAGGAAATAATTCATCTTCGTGTTTAATCAACCACGTTGTCAAAAGTGCCTTGTCTTTGGCTATTTTTTCATACATTTCATGGGTATGGGTTCGTTCGGCTTTAGCTACCGGTTCAGCTGAAGGCTTAGTAGGCTCCGCATATTGTTGTCGAACATCACCTGTATACATATCATCCATCCATTGATAAGGCGTTACAACCGCACGGGGACTTGCTTCAAATAAGGACGGTTCCAACGAATAATAGGTGAAACCTTTCGGCGCTACCGCTTCGATAATAGTCGGCATAATGCTCATATGAGAACCTCTGACAGCTGTAAAGAAATCCTTATGAATTTGAGGATGCTGAAAAAGGCACACAGTTTGATAGGTATCCCTCAAGGTATAGTCTCGACGAATGAGGGACGTGTTGCGTAAATTCCCGAAAAGATTCGAATGGTCTCCCGTAATGATAAATAAACTTTGAGGATACCGTTTTTTCATTTCGTCTACAAAGTTGAAAATAGCCTTATCACTATAACGATATGTAGCCAGTTCTTTATTGCGCTCCTTATCTTTCTTCAAGTCATCACCTACATCGGGCATGACCTTTTCCGGATCATAGTCCAGGAGCTCCTTTTCCATCTTATACGGGCCGTGGTTGGATGTCGTATAGATAAAATGAAAGGTCGGTCGGTCCGTCTCGCCGATGAGCTCCGATACTTTTTCTAAAAAAACATGATCATATACACCTACCCACGTTTTCGGCGCATGAGGCCCGCAAAAAACCGAAGCACTCTCAACTCGATCAAAGCCCTGAGCTTTACCGAAATGATTAAAGTTTCCGTATGACGCATTGCCACCATACCAATATACAGTATCATAGCCCAATCTTTTCATTTGAGCCGGAAAAGATGTCGGTAAGGCTTGCCGCCAGAAAGCTTCCCGTTCGTTAAGTTCCATGGCCGCATCGTACACTCCGCTCATAAGGCTGACAATGGACGGGCGAGATACATTTCCTGCCGGCAAAAAATCGACTATTTGAGCCGTATGTTCATCTTCCTTGAAGCGCCACAATCCGTCACATACATGAAGAGGCCGATAAATATCATCCAAAGACCATTGAGGAATACTTTCCCCGACTATGAGGAAAATATGTTTCGGCTTTTGAATGCGTTCACCCTGAGCCGTTCGTTTAAATGCCAGAAGTGGATTGGAAAAGTCCTCAATATTTGTCCCTTGGGGAAGTAAATTCGCTACAGCCTCTTTCAATTCTTCATCGCTCTTTGTATATTCTTCACGCAAGGGGTGCTTCCACACCTGTTCCAATGAAACCAGGTCGTCTACCGTCGCTTTGGCAAAAAAGAGGTCTTCTTTAACCACTGTCGGTATAGTATCCCATTCGGGTTTATCATCATGACTGAAGGTACCACCGTAGCGGAACCAGTAGAACGCCAACACGGAAAGGACAAAAAGAATACCGTTAAAAGTACGAGGCCAAGCTATGGCTATACCGGGCGGTGCTATAGTCGGCAGTGAGAGGAAAAGATGACCTGCCAGGGCACTTACGGCAATAACGGGAATAAAGCCTACTAAGACGAGAGCCCCGCGATCTTGGTTGAAAAAGACGTCAATCAGATTATGTTTTTCCGCATTCTTTCCGTAGTGGACCATGTAATTGTAAATATCATGAAAGTGACGATAAAAAATCATCTTCCCTGCAAAGGCGGCGTAAATAACGGCACAATACACAACCAGTGCTACTAAGCGCAGTGTATCGCCCATATCGTATAGAGCCGGGAAAAAGAGCCCCCCTGTCGTAATGAAAAGAAAAGGAAGCAAAAAAACATAGGCATTAAAATCCATACCCCACCAAAAGCCGTAGCGGAAGGCTCCCCGTAAGGACGGCCAATGTCCGTCCAATGAATCGTACGGATTATATACGGCAATAAAGATGGCCCGAAAAATGGCACATAAAATAGGCGGATATAAAAATATTTTAACATCCTGCTGCCACGATAAGAAAAATGGTCCGTCCATAGTTCGCCCCGCTTTGCTCATACTTTATACAATGTCACGGCTTTCGTACCGTCAGCCGATTATATTTCAGTGTAGCATATCCGACTTATTTTATAAAATACTCTATAGCCGATACTCGCAAAACCGCCTAAATTGTTAAAAAATGTACACGAAAGACTTGTCATAATACCATATAGCTTCCATCTTACACCTATACAAAAAGGTCGTAAGACTCGATTTATCGAATCTTACGACCTTTTTGTCTTTACGGATTATCTTCATTTTCATGTCGAAAATCAAAGTTCACCGCCATCTTTTAAAAGCCAATACAACTTGGCGTATTTCGTAAGCGTGTAGAAATAATGATTCATAGAAAGAACAAACCCTATCTTTCCATCCAAAAATCCTTTTTGAAGAATATATATCTTAAAGAAAGCCCAGGTGGGACGAACGAGTATGTCCCTAAAAAAGGAGCAAGACTTCCCCTGTTCCTTATACTTTACGGCAGCCAAGGTCGTATAGCGATTAAACTTGTTAAAATACTGATCCCATGACTCGTATGTATAGTGATACATTTTTCCGTGTAAGCGACTGTAAGGGTAGGGACTTTTAATAGTTTCGTGTACATTGCCTTCTACGACCAACCCTTCTTTGGGCATAAGTCGCAAAACCCTGTCAGGACGCAGCGAACCGTGTACGGCCTTATTGTGACGGAACACGTTATACCGACGCAATTCATAGGCTTTCATATCCCCGGAATGAACGACTTCCCTAATTTCATCTGCCAATGGCGGAGAAATTCGCTCATCAGCATCAACGAAAAGAATCCAATCACCCGTAGCCTCACTAACGGCAAAGTTACGCTGTTGAGACCAGTCACCGTTCAAAGCATGTGTAATGACTTTGGCTCCGCTTGCTTGCGCCAAAGCAACCGTCTCGTCCGTGCTGAAATCATCAATAACCAAAACCTCATCGGCAAAGGCTACACTTGCCACACACTCACTAATATGTCGTTCTTCGTTTTTAGCTAAAATAAGAGCGGTTAACGTTGCCATTCTTGACTCCCTACTTTAAATATGATGCGCCTTCCAAATCAAGAAGGAATCGCTTCTTATCCTTGCCTCCCGCATAGCCGGTCAAGCTTCCGTCACTGCCGATAACGCGATGGCACGGAACGATAATCGATACGGGATTATGTCCTACAGCCCCGCCTACAGCCTGAGCCGACATATTCTGTCCCCGTTCTTTTGCGATTTCTTTTGCAATCATGCCGTATGTCGTTGTCGATCCGTAGGGTATGTTCTGTAAGATTTCCATACATCTTTTCGAAACTCCGTTCCTTCCAACGACAAAGGTATATTCGGTTCCGGCTTCTTTCCTAAAAAGTATTCATCCAACCAATCGGCAACTTGCTTAAAAAGTGCCGTATCCTTGCGTGTATAGTCCGCACCGAAATCGGGCATATATAGCTGACCCTTAAAGTCCAAGTTCGTCAAGGAGCTTCTGGTTCCGGCCATAACCATGGTTCCGAGCGGTGATTCATACGTATATACGTATTTCATAAATATCATCCCTATTATTTTAAGATTTCCGTATCTAAGTGATCATAGCCTTTCAAAAGATCATACATACGGCATTTTATCTTCTCGCATCCGCCGGGCTCTTTACTTTCCATATTGAGAGGCATGTTGGGATCATGTAAAGACATGCGCAACAAAGCCCACCCTTCGGGGAACATGAGTCGAACACCTTCGTACGAAGGGGATGCGACTTGTATACGAACTTCCAAGGCTCGTTCTTCCAGCGAATCGAGTACCGACTCACCGTAAGCGTTGGCGTTATCCGTATTTTTGACGGCTAATCGGTATTCAACCGCTTCCGCCGGTTCATTCAGTTTATCAATAAGCGATTCAACGGTTCTACCTCTAACACGAGCTCTGGCAGCAGCTATGATCAGCTTCACGGCTAAATAGGCTCCGTCATCAAGGTAATAGTTCTCGCTAAGAGCTCCGTGTCCCGAGGTTTCAATAGCTAACGGAGATACGACACCGCTCTTATTAAGGCGAATACATTCATTAATTACGTTCTTGTACCCGCGCATATATCGCAAATGAACGAGATGTAATTCCTCTTCCAAAAAGGTTGTCAGTTCATCAGACGTGACAGAGTCTGTCACAATCGTTCCACCTGCATAATCAGGTGCCAAAATAGCGGCCATAAGCGCAATCAGCGAGTTACGATTCACTTCTTTACCGCCGGCAAAGACGGCGCTCATGCGATCTACGTCCGTATCGAAGATAAGTCCCAAGTCGGCATGGCTTCCAAAACCGCTTCGCGAATAGAAGCCATGGCTTCTTTATTTTCCGGATTGGGCACATGATTGGGAAACATACCGTCAGGGGTCAAATAGCGACTCCCTTTTATGTCCGCACCGAGAGGGGTCAGCACCTTATGGGCAAAAAAGCCGCCCGCTCCGTTACCCGCATCGACGACAATATGCATCCCTTTTAAAGGGTTTTCGGACTCTTTGGTACTTAATCCGTCGCAAATGAGCCGACGTAAATGAGCCGTATACAGCTGCATGACCGGACAAGACTCGCCCTTCCACTCAGCCGGCTCGGTCTTTTCTTTTTCGGCAATTTCCAAGATACGGGCAATATCCGCCTTCTCCAAACCGCCGTCAGGCGTAAAAAACTTCAAACCGTTGCGGTTATAAGGCAGGTGACTGGCCGTGACCATAACGGCACCGTCAGCTTTAATGTCCTCAAAGACCGTGGACATAAACATGGCCGGTGTCGATGCCAGGCCGCAATCAAGAGCCTCTATGCCGGCACCGGACAAGCCTCGACAAAAGGCCGTCTTTACGTCTTGTGCCGAAATACGGGAATCGGTGCCGACTGTAACTCGTAAGTCTCGGGGCGATTTTTTCGTTCGCTCTTGCAAAAAAAGCGGCAAATGCACCGCCGATTTGAGAGACCCGTTCAGGCGTAAGATTCACTTTTTCTCCGACTACGCCGTCTACGGCAATCCCGCGAATATCGCTACCGTTTTGTAATGACTTGTACGCGCTTTTTTCGGCCATAACCGATTCCTCCTGTCAGCATAAAATTCCCTCGTATTTAATCAGGCTTTTAGCCCATCTTATTGCAATCCCACAGCCGCCTTTACAATAGCCTCTGTCGTTAACCCGTATTTTTCAAGTAAGTCATCGGGAGAACCCGATTCTCCGAACGAATCCTGCACGCCTACAAAGGCTTGCTTAGTCGGGCATTGGCGCGCCAATACTTCGGCTACGGCCGAGCCGAGACCGCCGATAATGCTATGTTCTTCAGCCGTTACGACCTTCCCCGTCTTTTTCGCCGAGGCAATCACCGTTTCTTCATCCAAAGGCTTAATAGTATGCACATTAATAACTTCCGCCTGTACTCCCTGCTTTGCCAACGTTTCGGCTGCGTCCAAGGCCTTAGCCGTCATAATGCCCGTTGCAAAGATGGTTACATCCGATCCTTGGCGTAATACTTCCGCCTTTCCCCATTCAAAGTGATACGAATCGTCATGTATATCTTTCGTTTCGGCACGACCGAGACGAATGTAAACAGGTCCCTGATAGTCAATAGCCGCCAATACGGCCGCTTCCGCTTCCTTAGCATCAGCAGGATTAATAACCGTCATATTCGGCAGAGTACGCATGAGCGAAATATCTTCAATAGCCTGATGACTGCCGCCGTCGGCCCCGACCGTAAGGCCTGCGTGAGTTGCGCAAATTTTGACATTCAACTTCGGATAGCAAACAGAGTTGCGGACCTGTTCGAAAGCTCTGCCTGTTGCAAAGACGGCAAAGGTACTGGCCAAGGGAATTTTTCCCGCAGCGGCGAAACCGGCGGCCGTACCGATCAGATCCTGTTCGGATATACCCATATTGAAATATCGTTCAGGTGCCACTTCTTTAAAAGCATTGGATTTGGTCGCATTGCCCAAATCGGCTTCCAGTACGACTACATTCGGATTTTTATATACTTCGGTCTTTAAAGCATGACCGTATGCGGCTCTAGTAGCTGTTCCCATTATGCTTCGCCTCCCAATTCCTTAAGTGCAGCTGCGCATTCTTCTTCATTCGGTGCTTTGCCGTGCCAGCCGACAAGATTTTCCATAAAGGATACACCCTTACCTTTTACGGTTTCCGCTACAATAACGGTCGGTTTTCCAACAGTCGTCTTGGCAATCGTCAAAGCACTGCGAATGGCATCCATATTGTGACCGTCGATTTCAATAACATTCCAACCGAAGGCTCTGAATTTTTCCGCAATAGGCATGACGGACATAACTTCACTGTTTGCTCCGTCTATTTGTAACTTGTTATGATCAATAAACAAGGTCAGGTTATCCAGTTTATAGTGACTTGCCGACATGGCAGCCTCCCAAATCTGACCTTCCTGAATTTCACCGTCACCGCAAACAGCATAAACACGCCATTTAGCCCCATCCGTTTTAGCAGCCAAGGCCATGCCGTTCGCTACGGACAAGCCCTGCCCCAAAGAGCCGGTAGACATATCGACCCCCGGCGTATGTTTCATATCCGGATGGCCTTGCAACATGGCGCCGCATTTGCGAAGGCTGAATAATTCTTCTTCAGGAAAATACCCTTTTTCAGCCAAGACGGCATACAACGCCGGTGCCGCGTGACCTTTAGACAACACAAAACGATCCCGGTCTGCACGATGCGGCTCGGAGGGAGTCACATCCATCGTGTCAAAGTATAATACTGTTAAAATATCCGTTACGGAAAGAGAGCCGCCGGGATGTCCCGATCCGGCTTTCGTCAACATTTTTACAATATTGCGGCGTACAGCAGTAGCCCGCATTACCAATTCTTCATTAGTCATATTTTTCTCTCCTTTGTTCTTACCGTTCTTTTAGGAAAATATGTACGCTACTCAAGGATAATATAAAATTGCATATGAGTAAAGTATGATTTCATTTTACACATAGCACAATCAATATATTTCGATGGAAGTACCGATTTGTATGTCATAGGCGGTCAGTTTATCATCACCTTCAAGCATAATACACCCCGGTCGCTCCGGAACTTCACCGCCTTTAAAGCACAGAGTACAATGGCTTAACTCCGCCAAGGTATGAGGTGCCTCACTGCCTACGGCCGTAATCGTAAAGGCCTTATTGCCGATTAGCAGGGTATCCCCTTTTGCCGGCTCGCCCATACCGCCCTTCTTCTTTGCAAAATCGATATATCCGCTAAATCGGACGAAGCCGTATAATCAAAAAGAATAAGCGACCGAGAATCGGGATCTTTCAAAAACTCCAGAGCTTCCGCCCCGATAGCCACTATTTCCGAACAATATTTCATATGCTAACTCCCTTAATCCTATAACTCTTCATTAAAATTCACTAACGCCTGTGCACAGGATGCGTCGGTAATCAACGTATTTATGTAACCGCCTCGCACAGCACCGACAACAGCTTTAACCTTATCTTCCCCGGCCACTACGGCAATACGCCGCGGCACCTTTCGCAAGTCGGCCAAGGTCATACCGGCTACACGCTCATTATGAGAAACAAAAGCCTGTGGCGAACCGTTAATATCAAAGTATTGAAGTCCTATATCGCCGACGGCACCCTGCTCGGAAAAAGCTTTCAAAATTTTTTCATCTATGTATTTCATGCGCAATACAGTCGAATAATCGCCTTGCGGCACGCCGATACTGAAAAGAACAACATCCAATCGTTCAAAAAGAGAAAAAACCTTGCGAACCGACGGCTCTTTCTTAAATCCCTGCAACACGCCGGCATCGGAAAAAAGTGCCGGTGCGTAAAAGGGCAAAAAATCGCTTCGAAATTTGCGGGCAAATTCTTCAGCCAATCGATTGGCATGAAGTTCCGCATAGGTTTCTCCTACACCGCCTAAAACGGGCACAAAACAACATTGCACGGCCTTATCTACGGTATAGTCCGCATGAACGATATTGTACAGCGTAAGGCCTAATGTAACTCCGACCATATCACCGTCTTTTAAGATACGATCCAGATATGCCAGTGTCGTCGTACCCAAGAGCGGGCTGATATGTTCCGACTCACTACGGGACGGTCTATCTTCTACAACAATAACCTCTCTAAAACCGAACTTTTCTTCCAAGCGCCGTTCCGTTTCACCGAATTCGGGAGCAAAGGGGTCGAGAACCTCTATTTTTACAATTCCTTTCTCACGACCCAATTTTAAAAGTCGTGAAACAGTAGGTCTTGAAACACCCAAAATCTCACAAATTTCTTCTTGTCCTAAATTATCTCGATAGTATAAGGAGCAGCATTTTACAAGAAGCCTCATATCATCGACAATCTTTCGCATGCCCTCACCTCTTTCGTCGTGTACACGGCTTCGAATATATAACTTTTTCATTTCTAATTATACCCCTGCACTTGCAATAAAGCTATGTTACACTTGGTTTTTATGCCGATTTTGCGTTATCTCCCCTCTTTTCAACGAATATTCCTTGTACATACATAAATAATGTGATATTATAACAATCCCTTCTATGCTATAATATTCGGTATAGAAGTCCCTTCACGGGGATGTAAAGGTTTCGACGTGCATAGTTGTATCATGAACAGCGAGTCGGGGTTTCATCTGCCCGCAAATCGGTGAACTTTTAAATTAAACGCAAAAGAAAACAATTTTGCTTTAGCTGCCTAAGCGCAGCTGACGTCTCTTACCGCTAATCCTGCGTGCGGTCTGTAGGCGACACTCAGCGGGATACTGCACAATCGGGCCCTACGGTTGTGTCGGGAACCTACAGGGCTTGGTCGATGGGGTTTGTCCTTGTACGAACATCGACTGAAATCCCTAACAAGGACTGCGCTCGGAGAGGTTCATGGGGCAGTGTGTACGGACAGGAGTTCGACTCTCCTCATCTCCACCATAAATGAAATAAGACGTGTGAAAGCATGCTTTCACACGTCTTATTTTTTATAGATCAAGCTCAAACATGGCCGTGTCCGTAATTGACCTGCTTTTTCGCCCTTTAAGCTCACAGTCAAGGTCATTTCCGCGTCTTCCCTGCACCGATTGAGCCCATGTACCTCCTCGTATTATTAAGTTGTAGCTTTTCTTTACCTGTTCTTGGTAATCAGCTACTATTGTTATCTGATGCTGTGGATTGGTTATCACCTCCTACCGCGCGACGGTTTTTGTTAGGCTCCAACCACAGCCTCTTTGTTACATTGTTGATCAGTTAGATACCGCATGACGGTTTATGTAGAACGAGGATACAATCAGCAAAGAGCCCTGTGGGTCGATAACAGCATCAAACACTTATTACAGGAGGATTTACTAAATGATTTACGTTGGAATTGATGTTGCTAAGGATAAGCATGACTGTTGTATCCTTGGACCAGATACCGAAGAACTGTTCCCAGTCTTTACGATACGGAACAATAGTGATGGCTATGGAGAATTATTCCACAAGATTGAGTCAGTCTCAAAGGACAAATCTCAGATAAAAATAGGACTCGAGGCTACCGGTCACTATTCCTACAACATTCTGGGATCACTTCTTGACCATGGCTACCACACCTTTGTCATCAATCCGTTACATACAAATCTTTACAGAAAAGGTCAAAGCCTTAGAAAGACGAAAACGGATAAAGTCGATGCCCGCTCCATTGCTGAAATGCTTGTGACTGATAAGACACTCAAGCCCTATACAGGTACATCCTACCACAGCGAGGAGCTGAAGTCATTAACTCGTTATCGTTTTGAGCTTGTTAAAGAACGTGCGAAACTGAAAAACTTCAGTATCTAGGCTTGTAAACATCCTGTTCCCGGAACTTGAGTCTCTTGTTCCGACTCTGCACATGAACTCGGTATACCGTCTTCTTCAGGAACTGCCGGGAGCATATTTTATCGCAAGTTCCAATCTCACCCACCTGAAAGCTCTACTTGCTGATGCTTCAAAAAGGGCACTATGGTCGTGAAAAAGGCCATCGAAATCAGAGAGACTGCAAAATCTTCTATCGGATCACTTATGCCGGCTAAATCAATGGAACTCAGGCAGACAATCCGCCGAATTGACACACTGACTTCCGATATTAAAGAAGTCGAGCAGTCCATTCAGAAAATCATGGATGAGTGTGGTTCTCCAATTACAACTATTCCCGGCATCAAGTATCGTATGGGTGCAATGATTCTAGCAGAGATTGGAGACTTTGCACGCTTTAGCAATGCAGATCAAGTTCTTGCTTATGCAGGACTATCTCCGTCTACGTACCAGTCCGGACAGCTAATATCTTCTTATGCTCGCATGGAAACGTGGCTCTAAGTATCTGCGTTACGCACTTTTCAATGCTGCTATATATGCTTCTGTGTGGGACGAGCGATTCAGGCTCTATCTGTCAAAAAAGCGGGCAGAGGGCAAGCACTACTATGTCGCAATAAGCCATGTGGTTAAAAAGCTTGTCAGAACCATCTTTCGGATGGAAATAACCCATACGTCATATCAGCCTTTATAAGTTAAATTAGCTCATAATCTTTTCTGAGAGCATCATCGCTGATGCTCTATTCGTCATACAGTTTTCAATGTACTAATCTATCTAAAATACGTTTCCGTATTTTATTCTGAAAATCTAAATTTTATGCTTGACCATTAATAGTTAGTCTAAGATATTCGCTATCAATTGATAGCGTATATCCTTTTAAATTGCATGTCAAGAAGACTATCCCTATTGCAACGGGCGGTGATAACAGGGGCGCTGTTTTTCAAGAGCATTTATGGCTCTTTTGAATGTTCTCCGTTACTGTGATAACACGAAGCACTCCCATCTCTTTAGTTGTGATGTAAGATATGTATTGTAATCCTACAATGTCCATGAAAAAAACCGGCAAACCTCTTAAAAAATTTGCCGGCTCGTATATTCATTATATAAAATTACAAAGCAGTAAGAAAGGTTAATCCCCCTAAAATCACTCCCGCTGAATTAGGAATAATGAGAATCCAGTCCTTTTTCGGTTCTTTAGTCCATCCATAAATAACCCAAATCAGGCAGGAAATTGCAGCAAATAATGGTTGAAACGGTTGCGCTTTTGCTTCCTTGTAAATTGGCGTAAATTTGAGGGATATAGGCAATAAAGACAAAAATTCCAATAAATGCTCCAATAGACCCTACCAAAAAGATTAAGTTTTTTTGTTTGGTCATCTGCTTCTCCTTTCCATTGATACGATTTCTATAAATCATTAAATAATATCGTAAATATCTATTTTTTTAAGAAAGTTACAATAATAATTATAATATTTTTATTTTTCGTCAAATAATTTTTTTATGATTTTTTTCTTCATAAAATGTAAGTTCAGATGCAAAAATGGAAATCGAATTTAACAAATCTAAGATTAAGTAAAATTGACAGTATTAAATGCCAATCCGGCTATCAAAGCTTCCTCATATGCCGGTAGAAAGTCTTATGAAGATATAGCATTTCCTGCTCCGCATAATGTGCATGAGGATAAATATAGATTTCTCCAATCTTTGAACAAACAATTTTGTAAGAGCGAAAGTACAAATCGAGTCCGGAAGATAAGATAAGCACTTTAACTTTTGCGGGATGATTCTCACTCCCTTTTTCTGTAAAAGGTATAGATTTCTTTTTATTCGACGTGTAGTTTTTTTCATCAACTGCTGATTCCCTGCCGCATCCAAATGATTTCCTTTACCTTCTCGTATGGCATCCCCCAAAGGCACCACCAAAGCAAGATGGCAGAGTTGCCACTCTTCCATGGAAGGACATATTTCATAGGGAACTTTCGCTTTCCGAAACAAGCTCTCCAATTGTTTTACTCTCTTCGTCCTCTTTCCGGAAATTTCCCCAAAGCTTGTCTTTTGAATCAGCGCCGGTGTCAACGATGCCTTTACCACTTTTCCCTTCATTTCTCCCCCCGCTCCCGGAAATGCAGGAATCAAACGTCCTTTTCCCAGTATTTTTTCCCACTTTTCGTAGCTTTCCGCTGTATTTACCATGGTGACAATATTCTTACAGGGACAATCCTTTAAGGTCTGTAATGCCTCCTCTACCTGTTCTCTTCTGACCGTAACAAAAATGAAGTCGTAATTTTTCTTTAAATTGTTAACAACAGGCAATGTAAACTGACATATTTTATTCTTCCTCGTATTATATAGTCATACCCATTCTTTACCTGTTCTAAGGTATAGGGTATGCTGTTGAAGATGCTGTGGATTGGTCTTTGCCTCCTACCGCATAGACGGTTACAGAAAGGCTCCAAACACAGCCTCTTTGTCAAAGTGTTAATCAGTTAGATACCGCATGACGGTTTATGTAGAACGAGGTTACATCGGCAGAGAGCCCTGTGGATCCAATACAGCGTCAAATACTTTTAAGGAGGATCATGTGGATGATCTATGTTGGTATCGATGTTGCAAAGGATAAACACGATTGCTGCATCTTGGGATCAGAAGCCGATAAGCTCTTTCCGGTATTTACTATTCCGAATAACAAGGCGGGCTTTGATGAGCTGTATGAGAAGATGTTCTCTGTGACTGATGATAAGACCAAAATAAAAGTAGGTCTTGAAGCTACCGGTCACTACTCACTCAATCTTCTCGGATCGCTCATTGATAAAGGTCTACCCACCTGTGTTATCAACCCGTTACATACCAATCTTTACAGAAAAGGTCTAAGCCTTAGAAAGACGAAAACGGATAAAGTCGATGCCCGTTCGATTGCTATGATGTTAATGACTAATAAGACTCTCAAGCCCTACTCAGACATATCATATCATAACGAAGAACTTAAGTCATTAACTCGTTATCGTTTCGACAAGGTTCAGGAGCGGGCAAAACTCAAATCTTCCGTAGCTCGTCTTGTAAACATCCTTTTTCCGGAGCTGGAAAAACTCGTCCCCAGCCTTCATATGGCTTCGGTGTATTCCTTGCTGTCCAAACTTCCCGGAGCCTCTTACATTACCGAATGTCATCTTACCCATCTCAAAAATCTCCTAGAAACAGCCTCTAAAGGCCATTACGGACGAGATATGGCGATTACTTTAAGAAACACCGCCAGGGACTCTATCGGCTCTGTGATACCGGCAAAAATCAATGGAACTAAAGCACACCATCCATTTGATTAAGGTGATGACGGAAGAGATTGATGAAATTGAAGATTCCATCAAATCCATCATGGACACTTGTAACTCTCCGATTATGACAATCCCTGGGATTAGCTATCGTATGGGAGCTATGATCCTTGCAGAGATGGGTGACTTCACTCGATTCAACTATGCTGATCAGATACTGGCATTTGCAGGGTTGTCACCTTCTACCTACCAATCAGGTCAACTGGATTCTAGCTATTCTCATATGGAGAAACGAGGTTCTCGTTATCTAAGATATGCTTTTGTTCAATGCCGCGAAATTTGTCTGCAAGTGGGATGAGAATTTCGAGCTTACCTCTCAAAGAAGATAGGCGAAGGCAAGCACTATAATGTTGCTATCGGTCATGCAACGAAAAAACTGGTACGCACCATATACCGAATGGAACTTACAGGCGAAGCCTACCGAAGATAATTCATTAACTTCACATCCTTTTCTGAGAGCACCTGTTTAGATGTTCTATTTGTCATGCGATTTTCAAGGTACTGATTGAGGCTTAAGCCTGCCTCCGGGCTATCTAAAACATCTGGTGATGTCTTATTCAAAAAAATCTTATTTTCCAATTGACTTTTTAATAGTTAG
>BNJU01005237.1_pt1 | contig 75342 bp, 100 predicted proteins | sample 8539281 | NCBI WGS metagenome assembly BNJU01 (sample SAMD00202456, study PRJDB9452) | human saliva metagenome | isolation source: human saliva | place: Japan
AAAGGTGTAATAGCTATCGTGTCTTCACATATGAGAAGACCCAATTCAGGATACGGGCTTTCGCTTGTGCAGATGAGATGCCTTTATCCTGAAAAATCCACAGATAGCCTCGGATCGTTAAACTATGACCTGGCGATTGCAAATAGTGCGAGTGTGGGAGACAGTGCAGCCCTCAGGTATAGAAAGGAGCAGTAGGAATAGAAGAAACTCCTACAGGTGGTGATTTAACAAATCATGATGAACTCTGTAGTAGCTGCACATAGCGCACATACATTTCGTATAGAGGCTGGGAGGTAGAGTCAACAGGCAATCCTCTTGCTCATACCATACTCCGTGGTGCGGTAGACAAGTAGAGAAACATACCCAACTATCACTATGAAGACCTTCAGGAAGTAATGTCTATGCAGAGCGTGACCTTGCAAGCCTGCAATAGTGGTAGATACCAATCATTCCAACTCTGGAAAGCAGTTTATGGAGCAGATTCGTATAAGCAAGGACGTACTACAGTAGAAAATGTATCAGCGGGACATAAGGAAGATAGTAAAGGGACCTATGATAGAGAGCTATATTGAAGATGGCAGCCAGAAAGAAAATGATGTCCTATAAGCAAGTCTATTACTGATCCTTGTTTAGGCTGGGAAAACCGAAAAACTTATTTATGAATTAGCAGATATGTGGTAGAATACACTACAAAATGTAGAAAGATGAGAAAATCTTTAAGAGCGGGAGCGTGGTGAGGTTTTCGTATGTTACACGCAAAACAATACTGAGAGGTAGTCATTTTGTAAGGTAAGATGGGCATATAACTTGTACGTAAACCACAATGAATGTGCAGGCATCTACTTATAAAATTAGCAGATACACAGAAAATGGAGTTTAAGTTTAATATGAATATTGTTCCAAGAAAAATTTCGTACTCATGCTTATTACGGTCACGGTTTAAGCCTCTATAGTGTAAGCAGAAAGACAAAATAGAAGGAAAACGGTATATTAGAGACTAAAAGCATAGAGATGAGCAGCCAAAGTAAAGCTTTCAGATTTAGAAAAAGTGAAGTCTCAGAAAGTGAAATATTTGCGCTTGATACGGCTATAACTCTTAAGGTTTATGGAAGTAAAAGAGTGGAGGTACTAAAAGAAGCTTTGAGGATAAAATCAACGAACTTTGGATGATATGCTTAGTACAGGCAAAGAAACCAGTGAGGTATCAAGGCTTAACAGGAGTGAGGGAGAAGGTGTCTCCGACTATGGCTAATCTTATAAAGAGGTCTCAGCTATCTATAATAAGACAGACGGACTTCTTTGAAAACCATATACCAGCTTATGGAACTGTGGGGATTTTTCTACCAAGAACTACAAAGTCCCATCAGGAAAGAACAGCAGAAAGCTTAAGTTTTGTTGGCTTCGATAAAATTGACTTTAACTGAAGAAACAAGGAAAAATATTATTTAAGAATAGGTATGGAGATAGACTTTGGTGGAATAGGTAAGGGATATATTACTGATGAACTGGTTAAAATATTAACCGATGAGAAGGTTGAATCAGCCATCATCAACTTAGGGGGCAATGTATTCGGATTTCGTAAAAAGCCTGATGGCTCACTTTGGAATATCGCAATAAGAGATCCTAATGAGCCTGATAAGTACATGGCAGCAATTAGGCTTGAAGATAGTGCTGTTATTACCTCAGGAGGCTATGAGAGATATTTTGAAGAAAATGGGATTATATATCACCACATCCTAGACCCAAGGACTGGCAAGCCAAGCGATAGCGGGCTAAAGTCAGTCAGCATAATAAGTAAAAAGACGGGACCTTGGCAGATGCACTTTCTACAAGCCTCTTTATAATGGGTGAGGAGAAGGCGATAGGATACTGGAAGAAAAACGGCAGTGATTTTGATATTCTGCTTATGACAAAGGATAACAGGCTCCTTGTAAGTGCGGGAATTAAAGATAAGATTATATCAGACAATTACAAGATAGAGGTAATAAACAAATAGATTAGTTGAAAATAGTGTGAAATAGTCTAGTAACTTATAAAAATTTTTGTGAAAATACAGATTTTTAAGCTATTTACCAAAAACCTTGCTAAATATTTAAATTGTAGGTTATAGTCTATACAGAAAGGGTTATTATAACTTTGGAGGATGAAAGTGAGTAAATACGAGGAAAGAGTGCTGTCTTTGATTTCATACTGTCATAGTTTTTGTTTATTTTTATGGGTGTTGTCGTATTTATGAAAGTAGACAACTCAATTTATAAGACTAGAGATGAAAGGAGGTCTGAGGATTTTTCAACCTCTTGGCATAGAGATAAGGGCAAAAGAAGTATCCTTAGAAGATGGTAGGTGAAAATCAAAAGGAACACTTTGGGTGAACTTAGATCAATCTTTATCATACTTTCCCTGCATATTTAGTGAGTGATACAATACTTAACTTTTAGAACAAAAATATAAAAATTTCAGGTTAGTATTGGCGATAAAATAATATAATTTTATGCCTGATGACCAACGGTCTCTCCAGGGGTAATGGAAGTACTTTTTCACAGAATTGATATAAAGACGGATGATGCTGGTAAAGAGATAGCTGAAGATTTTTCCTATCTATAAAGATAGAAGCAGCACTGTACAAGACATGATTTGGGAAGAACTCCGGACTACTTTTGGGAAGGTACTGGATGAGAATTTTTGGAGTTTCCAGTTTAGTATAATAACAATTCTGATTGGAGTAATGCTTGTAACTATTTCATTTCTATCAAAAGCTTGATAGCGGACATAATGAAAGAAATAGGATGTTAAATGTGTTTACAGCATGTATGGGATTGTGGGTGATGTGCGAGACACTGATGCCGCAGTTTTGTTTGGACATCTCTCTCAGTTTAATGAGATAAACCACTTGTTGCTTATTTTCATGCTTTATCATAGTCTATATCAGATTTGGAATACGTAGAGATTATATTTTAAAGATTTCATTTGTATTAACTGTAATTGAGCTTATTTTGATTAGCGGACCTAAGCATTATGGGAGTAATGGATTCACACGAGTCGCTGTTTATAGTTCATATCGGTATTGCGATTACGATTTTACTGATATTACTTGCGATTTATGACAACGTTACGTATTGTAAAAAGAATAAAATCAAAGGGTCGACTATTGTAACCCTCGTTGTTACACTGGATATTTTTAATAAGTATAATATGGGATATGATTAGTTATTACAAGAGTTACAGCATCAGAGATGGAGGCTCTCTAATGAGAACTGCTATTCTTATTGGTGTTGTGATACTTGCAGTAGATTCACTTTGCAAATTATTTGAAGGAATTAAAGAAACAGAGTTATCCAACAAGGTATTTGAAATCAAATACAAAGATTCACTACAGGACTTGCCAATAGAAATGCGTATGAGTTAAAAGAAAAAGAAATACAGGAAAAACTTGATAAAGGCGAGATTGATGAGCTTCTTATATGCAAGTTCGATATGAATGACCTAAGGAAAATAAATGATAATTACGGACATTCTTATGGTGACCGCCACATCATAAAATGTGCCGAGATTATAAATCAATCATTTGGGAAAAGCGGATATACTTTCAGAGTAGACTGTGATGAGTTTGCAGTCTTTGTAATTGGAGATGGTGTTAGAGTATATCTACGAGAGAGGGATTCTAAGACTAAAAGGAACTTGAAAGAGAGTTCAACAGGACTCGGATCTCCTGCCCCACTTCGTATCGGTTACGATCATGTGATTTACAACAGTGATACATTTGGAACTGTTGAAAAAGCTGTGAGTGGAGCTGATAAGAAGATGTACGAATGTAAAGACATGATAAAGAAAGGAGCAATAGTCTAATGGAAATTAGGGATAGATTTGAAAAATTATCAGCCAAGCTTTATGGGATACAACAAGACAGTGTACAGAGGCAGAACTTTTTCATACATTGCTGGTACTTACAAAGGAGCTGATAGCTGATAAGAAGCAGATAACGGGAGAAAGGAAGCTCTACTACATTTCTGCGGAATTTCTTATAGGCAAACTGCTTAGCAACAATCTTATAAATTTAGGTGTATATGATGAAATAGACAGTATATTAAAGGAATCAGGCAAGAGCCTCTATGATAGAAGAATATCGAGCCTGAGCCATCGCTTGAAATGGTGGACTTGGAAGACTTGCTGCCTGCTTTCTTGACTCGATTGCGAGTCTTGGACTGAATGGCTGCGGTGTTGGTCTTTTATACCACTTTGGCTTATTTAAGCAGTCATTTCACGATCACCTTCAGTGCGCAAATAAAAATGAGTGGATTACCGACAAGTCATGGCTTACAAAGACTGATTTAAGTTTCGATGTTAAATTCGGTGACAGAACAGTTAGATCTACAATGTACGATATAGATGTAGTTGGATACGAGAATGGAATCGGAAAGCTTCATTTATTCGATGTGAATTCCGTGGATGAGAGCATTGTAGAAAATGGTATTGACTTTGACAAAGACAACATAGAGAAAAACCTAACCCTTTTCCTCTATCCTGATGATTCAGACGAGGCGGGACATCTTCTTCGTATCTATCAGCAATACTTCATGGTAAGTAATGCCGCAAGACTCATTATAAAGGATATGAAGGATACGGGACATGATTTACATGACCTTAATAAGTACGCTGTAGTTCAGATTAATGATACACATCCTACCATGGTTATCCCTGAGCTTATCAGAATTCTTACTCAGGAAGAGTATTTTACCATGGATGATGCAGTTGAAGTGGTAAGCAAGACCTGTGCTTATACCAACCATACCATCCTTGCTGAGGCACTTGAAAAATGGCCTCTCAGATACCTTGAAAAGGTAGTTCCTGTACTTGTGCCTATTATCAAGGAGCTTAACAACAGAATAAGAAAAGTAAATCCTGATCCTGTTATTCAGATAATAGATGATGAGAACAGGGTACACATGGCTCATATTGACATCCACTATGGTTTCTCAACCAACGGTGTTGCAGCCATCCACACAGAGATACTTAAGGATTCCGAGCTTAATCACTTCTACAAGCTCTATCCTGAGAGATTTAACAACAAGACCAATGGTATTACCTTTAGAAGATGGCTGCTTTCCTGTAACCATGGGCTTGCGAGGCTCTTAGATGAGACAATCGGCACAGGCTATAGAAAGGATGCTACTGAACTTAAGAAGCTCTTAGAACATAAGGATGACCAGAACTTCCTTGACAAGCTGATGAAGTTAAGAAAGCCAATAAACAGGCGCTTGCAGACTATGTAAAGAAGATGGAGGGAGTGGATATTGATCCTAACTCTGTATTTGATGTACAGGTAAAGCGTCTTCACGAGTATAAGCGTCAGCAGATGAATGCACTCTACATCATACACAAGTACCTTGAGATCAAGGCAGGCAAAAGCCTGATACTCCTGTCACCTGCATCTTCGGTGCAAAGGCAGCCTGCTTATGTGATAGCTATGACATCATCCACCTCATCCTGTACTTGCATGAGATAATCAACAAGGATCCTGAGGTTAGCCCACATCTTAAGGTGGTTATGGTTTCAAACTACAATGTAGCTTTATGCGAGAAGATTATTCCCGCCTGCGATATATCTGAGCAGATTTCTCGCGTCCAAGGAGGTAAGTGGAACTTCTAACATGAAGTTTATGCTTAACGGTGCTATTACTCTTGGAACAGATGACGGTGCCAATGTAGAGATACACGACTTTGTAGGAGATGATAACATCTACATCTTTGGTGCGAAGTCTGATGAGGTAATTGAGCACTATAAGAAGGCTGATTATGTGTCTCGTGACATTTACAACAGTCAAAAGGTGGTAAAGGATGCAGTTGACTTCATCGTAAGTGATATCAGTTACAAAAGGTTGGTAACAAAGAGAACCTTGAAAGACTTTTATAATGACCTTATAAATAAGGACTGGTTTATGGCTCTTCTTGACCTTGAGGCTTATATTGAGAAGAAGGACGAGATACTTTAGGGGATTATGCTGACAGAGAAAAATGGAAGAGAATGGTAGTTGTAAATATGGCGAATGCCGGTTTCTTCTCGTCTGACAGAACAATAGAAGAATATAATAGGATATCTGAAACTTAGATAGTTTCTGGTAGCATATAACCCGGTGCCAAAAAGCTTGAAGGCTGTTTTACCCCGTTAAAAATGGATTTCAGATTTTGGCACCTGTCTGTATAAACTATGCTAAATATAGGAGAAAGGACAATTTGATGAGAAGTTGTGGAGTACTTTTTACCGGTTAGGTTCATTGCCTTCCGAATACGGTATTGGCTGTTTTTTTCAAAAGAGGCGTATGAATTTGTGGATAAGCTTTTTGAGGCAGGACAGGCTACTGGCAGATACTGCCACTTGGACCAACAAGCTATGGAGACAGCCCATATCAGTCATTCTCTACCTATGCGGGCAATCCTTACTTTGTAGACCTTGTAGAACTTAAGAATCTCGGTCTTATCAAAGAAGCTGAGCTTAAGAAGCTTAACTTTGGGAAGAATGCTCACTATGTAGACTATGCGAAGGTATATAATTCAAGATTTAAGGCACTCAAGATAGCTTTTGAGAATGCCAAGAAGCTTCAAAGCTGGTAAACTTAAGATAGAAGGTGGAGAAAGCTTTGAAGCATTTAAGAAGGCGAACAGCCTTTGGCTGCCTGACTATTCGCTTTTTATGGCTATTAAGGACTCGCTTGGCGGTATAGCTTGGAATGAGTGGGAGGAAGGACTTAGGCTTCGTGGGGCTGCTACACTTAAAAAATATAAGGATAAGCTTGCTGATGAAGTTGAATTCTACGCATTTATACAGTGGATGTTTGACATCAGTGGAAGAAGCTTAAAAAGTACGCAAATGAAAAGGGGATTAAGATAATAGGTGATGTGCCTATCTATGTTGCTTTTGACTCTGCTGATGCTTGGGCAAGCCCTGAACTTTTCCAGTTTGATGAGAAATTCATACCTACTGCGGTGGCAGGCTGCCCTCCTGACGCATTTTTCAGCAACGGGACCAGCTCTGGGGCAATCCTCTTTCGACTGGGATTATCCACAAGAAGACAGGGTTACGACTGGTGGATGAAACGTAGGCAAGGGCATTTGACCTTTACGATACTGTAAGAATAGACCATTTTAGGGGATTTGACACCTATTATTCCATTCCTTATGGAAGAAAAGATGCAGTTGTGGGTAAATGGAAGAAGGGAGCAGGCTTTGCTCTTTTTGCAAGGATGAAGGAAGTGCTTGAGAGATGGATGTGATAGCTGAAGACCTTGGCTACCTCACACCTTCTGTAATAAAGCTAGTGAAGCGTACAGGGGTATCCAGAATGAAGGTCATCCACTTTGCGTTCTACGGTGGGGCTGAAACCACCTACCTCCCACATAACCATGTAGCAAATTCAGTTGTATATACAGGAACTCACGATAATGACACCACTCTTGGCTGGTACCGTTCTTTAACCAAGAAGGTAAGAGATTACACGAGAGAGTATCTTAATATCCGGACTGAGGATGAAAAATGAAATTGTATGGGATATTATAAGAAGTGCTTATATGAGTGTTGGCAATCTTGCCATCATCCCTATGCAGGACTTCTCTGCCTTGAAGTGAAGCAGAATCAATACTCCGTCTACGCTAGGCGGTAACTGGGAGTGGAGAATGGGCAAGAAGGACTTTACTACAAAGCTTGCAAAGAGAATGAGAAAGCTTGCCATAACCTATGGCAGAGCAGCGGATGAGACTAAAGTTAAGTAAGGAGAATGAATAGAATCCATTCACAATGTTAAAGTATAAATCACAGCTAGAGGGCAATCACCCAAAGGCTGCAGAATTTGTAAAAGAGTTGATATTGACCTAGTCTTCCTGAAGGTACTATAGTAGAGGTGTCCATAACCAAAACCGGGTGAAGAAACCAAGACTACTAATGTTAAAGTGACCGGGAAGACATTGAGCTTTTTGATGAAGCAAGGAAGAGTAAGGGAAAAATAAAACTATCTGGAATTGTACCAAAGGAGAGAGACCCTAAGTCTTTTTCCTCTTTTTCTTGTAATTTTTATGAACTGTGATATTATTAATTGTTATTTGATTCTGGTTTTTAATTGACTAATTCTTGGATTTCGTTTCAGAAATCAAAATTCACACAAGATTATGCAATGTCAGGGATATTTTCGTGACTTATTTTTTGTACCCAAGATTCAGCACCTTCCTAAATATTTTTTATTTAGGGTAACTTATTTGTGTAATATATGGAAAAGAGGTAAAATGAAAAGAGAAAGATATAACAGAGAAGAAACTGCTTAGTTATAAACGATGTATTTTGCAGATGTTATAAACGGAACTATCTTTGAAGGAGGAAGTAGTAAAAGTGAAGAATTAACTGATGCAAATCCAGTCACGCAATTTAGGATGATAAAAATACCCACCGTGAGCAAATACGTGACGTTGCCAAATTATGGGAGAAAAAAGGCGTAATTTTTTCATTTATTGGCATAGAAAATCAAACAAACTTAGATAGGGATATGATATTAAGAGTGATTTCCTATGATGGAGCGACTTATAAGAATCAAATTGGTAATGAGCACATATATCCGGTATTTACAATTGTAATATATTGAGGGTAAAAATGAATGGAAGGCTCCAACGACTCTCAAAGAAAGGATTGTATGCCCTGAAGAAATTTTCGATATAGTATCAGATTATAAATTTAAGCTAATAGACATGGCAAGACTTTCAGATGAAGAGATAGACAAATTTAGGGATGATTTTAAGTTTATTGCAGGGAATTTTTATCTAAGAAAAGAAATTATAGACCTCTTGACTTGGATATAAAGCATCCTGAGGAAGTATTGGATCTACTCGATGCGGTATTGCACGATGACAGATTTAAGAAAATTAAAAGTGAAATTATCCGAATCAAAACAGAAGGAGAAGTTGATATGTGAATTTTTAGACGAACTTGAGAAGAGAGGGATGGAAAAAGGAATGGAACAAGGAATGGAGAAAGGTGAAGAACAAGCTACATTCCGCATAGCAAAGAATTTTAAGGATAGTAAAGGTAGATATAGAGATTATAGTAGAGGCGACTGGACTTACAAAGGAACAGATAGAAGCGCTGTAAAGAGACTGAGATTTTTTATTTTCCAAATCAAATATTTGTGATATACTATTATGGCATCAAATTAAGTGGAGGTGTTTATGGCTATAGAGCAGGAAGAGAACTTACCTTATATGGTGATTCCCGTTGATATGGAAGACGGAACCCAGATAGAATGTGAAGTACTTGCTATCTTTCCGGTAGGGGGCAAGCAGTATATTGCCCTAATTGATAAAGACAATGACGACAGCGATATAGGCTGTATAGATTTGTCCCGGTTGGAGATGAAGAATTCAATATAGAAGATATCGAGGATGATAAAGAATTTGAGTTGGTAGAGGATGCCTTTAACAAGATGGTAGAGTCTGCTGAAATAGATGCTGTAATAGACGAAAAAGAGTAAAACAGGCAATTTCTAGAGGGATTGCTAAGATAGACAGGAGATAAGAAAATGAAACAGGTAAGAACAAGGTACGCACCAAGTCCAACAGGAAGAATGCACGTAGGTAATTTAAGAACTGCTCTTTATGAGTTCCTCATAGCTAAGCATGCAGGAGGCTCATTTTTACTTAGAATAGAAGATACTGACAGGGAAAGATTTGTACCGGGAGCCCTTGATATCATTTACAAGACAATGAAGGAGACAGGTATTAAGCATGATGAAGGTCCTGATATTGGCGGTGACTGTGGTCCTTATGTGCAGAGTGAGAGACAGGCTACGGGAATATATCTAAAGTATGCCAAAGAACTTATAGAAAAGGGAGAGGCTTATTACTGCTTCTGCGACAAGGAAAGGCTTGAAAGTCTCAAGCAGACTATAGACGGGAAAGAGGTCATGGTCTATGACAAGCACTGCCTCCACCTTCCTAAGGAAGAAATAGAGAGAAATCTTGCTGAGGGCAAGCCTTATGTCATCAGACAGAATATTCCAAGAGAGGGAACTACCACATTTAAGGATGAGGTTTATGGAGATAACAGCTCCAAACTCAGAGCTTGATGACCAGATTCTTATTAAGTCTGACGGCTATCCTACCTACAATTTTGCCAATGTAGTAGATGACCACCTTATGGGAATCACACCATGTAGTCCGTGGAAATGAGTATCTTTCATCTACACCTAAGTACAACAGGCTCTACGAAGCATTTGGCTGGGAAATCCCTACTTACATCCACTGCCCGCTTATTACCAATGAAGAACATCAGAAGCTCTCAAAGAGAAGCGGACATAGCTCATATGAAGACCTTATCGAGCAGGGCTTTGTACCGGAGGCAGTTGTAAACTTCATAGCACTTCTTGGTTGGAGTGCTGAGAGCGGAACTGAGATATTTGACCTTGAAGGTCTTATCAGAGAGTTTGATTACACCAGAATAAATAAGTCGCCTGCTGTATTTGACATGGTTAAGCTTCGTTGGATGAACGGTGAGTACCTTAAGGCTATGGACTTTGACAAGTTCTTTGAAATGGCACTTCCATACATCAAAGAGGTGATTACAAAAGACCTCGACCTTAAGAAAATAGCTGAGCTTGTGAAGACAAGAATCGAAGTACTGCCTGACCTTAAGGAGCATATTGACTTCTTTGAGGAGCTTCCTGATTACGATATAGCTATGTATACTCACAAGAAAATGAAGACAACCTCTGAAAGCTCGCTTGTAGTTCTTCGTGACCTCCTTCCACTTCTTGAAGCAAGTAATGACTACTCCAGAGAGGGAGTTGAGGCTGTACTTATGGGCTACATCCAGGATAAAGGCATCAAGAACGGACAGGGACTTTGGCGATAAGAACCGCTGTTTCAGGCAAACAGATGACACTGGCAGGGCTTACGAGATAATGGAGATTCTTGGCAAGGAAGAAAGCCTAAGAAGAGTTAGAATAGGTATAGAAAAGCTAAATAAGGCAGTAGAGGGCTAATTTAGGAGGAAGTGTGGAGTACAGTAAGCCACAGTTAGAAGCAGTAAGACACGTAGATGGCCCTATGATGGTACTTGCAGGGCCGGGCTCAGGAAAAACAGCAGTAATTACTGGAAGGGTGCGCTACCTTCTTGAAGAGATGAAGGTTCCACCTCAGACCATCCTCGTGATAACCTTCACAAAGGCAGCTGCTACAGAGATGAGGGAGCGCTTTGTAAAGCTAATGGGAGAGTCAAAGGGAGTACAGTTTGCCACCTTTCATTCGATATTTTTTATGATACTCAGGGTGTCCTACGGTTACGGAGTAGACCGGATAATTAGTGAGGAAATGACGAGGAATTTCCTAAAAGAAAAAATAAGAACATTGGACCTTGAAGAAGGGGATGAAAAGGATTTTATCAAAAATGTAATTGGAGAGATAAGCAGGGTAAAATCAGAGGAGTGGATATAGAAAACTATTATTCCATAAGCTGTCCGGAGGAAGCCTTTAGGGATATATTCAGATCTTATGAGGCCTTTATGAAAGAGAGAGGGCTGATTGACTTTGATGATATGATGATACTCTGTGACAAGCTTTTTAGTGATTATCCTCATATCCTTGAGGCTTGGCAGAGTAAGTTTACATACATCCTTATAGATGAATTTCAGGATGTATCTATGCTTCAGTTTGAGCTTGTAAGCAAGATGGCAAAGCCCCTTAACAACATTTTCATAGTAGGAGATGACGACCAGAGTATATACCGCTTCAGAGGCGCAAAGCCTGAGATTATGCTGGGCTTTGAGAAGATATATCCAGATTGTAAAAAGGTTCTCCTAAATGAAAACTACCGTTCTACAGAAGCTATTCTTAACTTCGCAGGGAGCGTGATACATAAAAATAAACAGCGATTTGACAAGAAAATAGTGGCTGCAAAGGGAGAGTCGGGAAGTCTGCCTGTGATAAAGAGCTTTCCGGATAGGAGAACTGAGGATACTGCCATAGTAAAGGATATAATAAAGTCTCACGAGGCTGGAATACCATTTTCTGAAATGGCCATTGTATATAGGACAAATGTGGCGGCAAATACTATGAGTTACAAAGCTTATAGAGTATAACATTCCATTTATTATGAAGGAGATGGCGCCAAGCATTTACAACCATTTTATAGCAAAGAATATAATGGACTACCTTGAAATAGCTAACGGAGACAGGTCAAGGAGCAGATTCTTAAAACATAATGAACCGCCCAAAACCGCTATCTGACCAGGAAAAGCCTTTGCCGATGCAGTAACTCTAAATAGAGATAAGGTTGAATATGTGAGCTTTATCAGGTGGACTGATGCCTATAAGGGAAGGAACTGGATGGCAGAAAGAATCAATACACTTCAGTTTCATCTTGCAAAGCTAGCCGAACTTTTCTCCTTTTGGCGCGATTCACTACATAAGAAAGGCTATTGGCTATGACAGGTTCTTGACGGAATACGCAGATGAAAGACATATAGATGCTGAAGAGCTCTTTTGACATATTGGAGGAAATAGAGGAGGCTGCAAAGCCTTATTCCGCCCTCAAAGAATGGAAGAAGAGCATAGAAGAGTTCAATAAGAAGCAGAAGGAAGAGTTTGAAAAGAATAAGAATTCCGACAGGGATGCCGTAGTAATCTCAACAATGCATGGCTGCAAGGGATTGGAGTTTGAGAAGGTATACATCCCTGAGGCTGTGGAAGGCATTATCCCTTACAAAAAGGCCATCAGGCAGTCGGATATAGAAGAGGAGAGAAGACTCTTCTATGTAGCTATTACGAGGGCGAAGAAGGAGCTTATGATTACCTACCCTAAAAGTCTGTACAGAAAGGACAAGGAGGTATCACCGTTTTTGAGGGAGTATTTGAGGTAGAGAGGCTTGTAGATGTATGTCGATAGAATAGGGATGAGAGTTGTGGGCTAAAGTTAGATGTGTATAGTCTGCAAAAGTGTCAGGTATAACTGACAGATTTTTGGGAAAATAGAAAAGTGTCGGTTATAACTGACAGATTTTGAAATAAGATAAAAGTTTCGATTATAATCGATAGAATTGCAAGTGATGGATAAAGTAAATAAAAATTGACAAAACACCTCTTTATGTTTAATATTATTGACATAAGGAGGTTTTGTTATGCCTAAAAATCAGTAGTATTATTACCTGAGACTGAAAAATATACTTGCTCAGATGGGAGAGCAGATAAAATTAGCAAGACTGCGAAGAAGAATATCAGCTACGCTGGTTGCAGAAAGAGCAGGAATAAGCAGGGCAACCCTTGTCGCTATAGAAAAAGGAGCACCATCTGTAGCTATAGGCTGCTATGCAGCAGTACTCCATGCACTTAACTATATGGACAAGGACTTGTTGCTGGTAGCAAAAGATGACGAACTTGGAAGAAAACTACGGGACTTGGGACTTATGGTAAATAAGAGAGTGAGGAAGGGATAGAGTTTCCTCTTATCCCAATGACACATCAAGAATCATCATAGTCACAAAGCCCACCGCAAAAAGGACAGTGCCTATGTTGGAGTGCTTTCCTTCCGACATCTCTGGAATAAGCTCTTCTACCACTACATACATCATTGCCCCGGCTGCAAAGCTAAGGAAATACGGGAGCAAAGGCACGACCTGTGAAGCAAAGAGAATAGTTAGGACTGAACCGATAGGCTCAACAAGTCCCGACAAAACTCCGTAAATAAAGGTCTTCCACTTAAGCATGCCCTCAGCTCTAAGTGGCATAGATACAATGGCACCCTCAGGAGAAATTCTGAATGGCAATACCTATTGCAAGAGCCAGGGCGCCAAAGTAAGTGATGGTACTGTTGCCATTAAGCCAGCCTGCATAGACTACACCTACTGCCATACCCTCAGGGATGTTGTGGAGTGTAACGGCAAGAACCAGCTTAAGAGAACGGCTGAGACGGCTTCCTTTAGGACCCTCTTCTGTGAGGTCAAGGTGCATGTGAGGGTAATTTCATCTAAAAGTAAGAAACCAACCTATGAGAGAGCCTACGGCAGCAGGGATAATGCAAACCTTCCAAAAGACTCCGACTGCTCAAGGGCAGGAACCAGCAGGCTCCAAAAGGAGGCTGCCACCATCCCTCTGCAGCAAAAGCCCGTTAAAGCCTTCTGAAGCTTTTCGCCCATGTTTTTCTTTTTAGAACAAATACCTAGCGGCACCAAGTGAGGTGCCGATAAAGGGTATCAGTATTCCTATCATTGTATTTATATACATATAACGTCTCCTTTGTTGAAAATGATTTGATTTAATGCAGTTATATTTTACGCAATTTAATTGTAATGCAAGAATGGGAGGGATTTGCAAGATTAATTTTGTAGAATAGTAGGTTGAACAGATAAAAATGTGATGAGGAGAATAGAAGCATATCTGAAAATTTAAGAACTTCCAATACTGCCAAAATAAATACTAATAAATACAAAACTATAGTAGATTTAGACTAAAAACATGTTAAAATAACACCTGTAAATGGCAAAATACTAAAAAGTTATAAACTCATTATCTTGGTTGTTTTTAATAACTTCATTTTTGATAGTTGTACGAATAAGTCTTTGAACATAAAACAATATTGTAAGGAGGAGTGTTTCTTTTACAGCGTACACTGTATAAAAGTAAACATTAAGATATCTGAGTTATTAAGGTGGTGTGTAGCTAATAAAAGCCTATGATGGTGCTTGTGCATCAAATTATTTTAGTTTGAAAACTAGAAGATGGAAGCCATTGATTTAGTTGTTAGATTTAATTTCCGTGATGAGTATTTTTATTGCGGATAGCCTATGTAATAAAGTAGTTAAGTTATGCAATACATTCCTAATAAACATCCCAAATGTGATTGGGATATTCAAAGCTATACCTTATCTGAATATAATATAAGCACAAAGTGAAAAAAAGAAAGTCGGAGAAATCTACAGTATGCAAAAGCAAGTGTTGGAATCAAGGATGGATCCATTACAAGCTAGCAGCTGTAAAGTGGTTCGTGCAGAATATTCTCAAACTGGATGCTGTACTTGCTGTTATAGAGAATTAGATCAACCAGAAATGTAAGGAGATACCGCATACAGGTAACGTGCTGGAGATATCTGGGATCGGAGAAAATACACTTTCCGATATTCTTGCAGAGATGGGAGATATTTTAAGACTTGATGATGTTGATGGACATCAGATGTCTGGAAAAGAAGGATGCTATTGTAGCGTAAGACAGTCGACAGCAAAATTTATTCCAGAGCCCTGCTGGTTTTCGGATTCTTCCGAGATCGGGCAGGGTTCTGGAAAGGAACCCGATAACGATGGAGCGCTACAGGTGCTGCATCATCGCAATGACCAGCAAAACAAGTCAGGGTAAGCGTCCACGGAATATCCGTACCCTGTGGAGTAGGTAGGTCAGTAAAATCAAAAAAACAAACAAGAGCTGTAACATGCAGTAGTTCTCTCCGTAGGCATGACCCCTGTTAGAAAGCTTAGCAGGCACTCGGTGTATGGACAGGTGGGACGAAGGAAGTTGGGACACGATCCCTGAGGACGATCCCTTTAGACACGGAAGGTTCAGCCATCATAGTTAGTAGAGAGATTTATAGCCTTTATAAAGCAAAACAATGGGATGCTTTATAAACTACAACCCTCTTTTAGCTGTCAGTATAAAATACAATGACTGTCATACATTTTTTGCTCTGTTTTATGTGGTAAATATTTGAAAGAAAAGTCTGATATTAAATGATTTAGGGCTTGACATTATAGGAAGGTGATTTATGGTTATGAAGAAGACAATTGCAATAGAACAGTTAATGATACCTATATATCTGAATGAAAAACAGTTATTGACATGTTGGCTATCATTGAAGATGGATTTTCAATGGTTAGTGAAGTAGAGTGCATCTAATAAAGTAAACGACTCTACAAACTCAAAAATGAGTGGAGGATTTTCAACTAAAGCTTTTATTGGATAAGTTTTTAAAATTCAACTAGATACTTCATTAGAAGTGAACATTTGAAGAAAAATCAATCTAGTGTTAAACAAGAGAAAGTTCATACCAATGTATCTTTGTTATCAGAATTTAGAAATGAATTAGTAAAACAATAAGCTAATAACATTTAAAACAGGTGAAAAGATAGATTTCAGTAGGGATAAAAACAGGAAATTTTATTGAAATTGAGGGAGAACTGGAAAAATCCTATGATAGATTTTCTTGAGAGATTTATTGATATGTTTAGGATGATGGATGTTTTTCAAATAATTCTGAGATAGGTAATAAGAAAAATATGGGATTAAAAATGGGAATAGCAATATAGCTAGCAAATTAATATGTTTTTGGAAGAATTAAAGCATACTGGGACAATTGATTTTATATTAGAAAATGAAGGTGATACATTTGTTTATCCGCTCAAGGTAATACTTATCGAATGATAATATTTCAGAAATAATTGGTGGTAGATTTAAGGTTTTGGAAAAGTAATAAAGTTGTGTAAAGATGATAATGAATCTATAAATTTATTAAGAAAGACTACACTAAATATTTTAAATAAACAGACTTTAAATAGAATTTTTGAGCACTTGAAACAGATGAGTTAAAGGAGTATAATTTACCAAGTATTAGGACAGAAATAACAGGTCCAGCTGCAATAATTATTCCAATTGCAATATATGCATAGTCATAGATGATGTATGTTATAAGTCAAGAGAATTGGTTGATGTTTTGGGGAGGAAGAGAAATCAGAACCAAAGCATTGCTTAGAACACTTGTTGAAGGCGGATTAGTATAGATAATGGTGTACTATTAGAAGACGAAAATACTAAAAGGAATAGAGGCATAGGAGATGATGCCAATGGATATAAATAATACTTTATTGCTTGCGCTGATAAGTGGGCAAAAGACGAATTGGATGATCGAATTAATTTTTGCTTTAGATAATTTTGATGGATGGACAAGCAATTATGGTAAAGAGGAAAAGAACTCTTGGTAAAAATTATTGCATAATTTTGATTATTATTCGCATAGTAGTATCGTTGAAATAATGAAACAATTAAAACCTCAAAAATCATTAAAGAATATGATTTCATCTGCGGATAGTGTGATAAGCGTTGTTAGAAAAGTGGATGGAAAACTTAATAGTTCGTATGAATATTGGTTACTACATAGTATGATAAGTGGTTTTGGGAAGGAATGTATTGTGATTCAATAAATGATATTGATGAAAAATATTGGGAGAATATCCACAAAGTGGTATATGTGGATGATTGTTGTGGAACGGGAAACAATTTGCGATGAAGTTTATAAAGAGGCAGCAAAAATCTTTTTGACAATAAGCAAATTATTTTAGTAGTAATTGAAGTTGTGGAAGATGCAAAGTTGTATAAAAAGCGAATTGGCAAAACAAGGATTAAACGTCGAAATAGTTGCATACAATACAAAAGAAAAGCCCTAAAAATATGATAGAACAAGAAAAACGTTGTTTTATAAGATGTCTCAAAAACAAGAGATTTTTTACAGATTATGTTTTAGGTTTTGAAAATGCAAAGCACTTATGGCATTTTTACAATAACACACCTAATGATACATTGGGATTGTTTTGGTTTATGTCAAAAATAAGCCAATTTTTTCCTCGTGAGTTGAAAGCCGGGATGGAAATTGAGTAATGAAGAAAAAGAGAACGAAGGAGAGAACAATATGAATCAAAGTGTCAATAATAATAGTATCAAGAACTTTTGATATTAGCATATTTTCAAAGCTAATTATAAAAAGTATGAATTTAATGATATTGCACAAATAATGGGAATGACTTATGTTGAAATGCGAGAGTGTATAGAACATTTCACTTTGAATTAAATTATCTATTATTTATTGACTCGTGTCTTGTACTATCAAAAGATGCTGAGAAACTGTTGGAAGAACAAAAACTCATTAATTTCTTCCATAAAAGAAGAAAAGATGTTTGTGAAAAAAAGAACGATTAAGTATTGAGGAACCTTATGTTCCAATTGGGTTTAAAATGTAGTATATTAATTAGAGGCTATATTTGTTAGAAAAAGAAAATCGTTGATTTTCAAAAACGCAAATGTTTTCATACTTTTTATTATCAGGAAAAGGGTAATGTTCTTTTTCCTGATAGTAACGTTATGCCTCGCAGTGAGCAACTGCTCTCATAGCGTTACTATCATTACAACCGATTGGTTGACAATCAGTTGTAATGAGAATTTTCAGTTAGATAGGGGTAGCAAATATAGCCTCACTGGAAGGTGATTGTATGAGTTATGTACAGAAATTAAAAAGATAAAATGATTGAACAGGGAGCAGATAAGAACTATGTTGAATTGTGTATCTTATGCACGGAAATGTAGTAATAGTGTACCCTGTTATTTTTGATTTTAAGCATTTATCATTACTTTTGGGATATGAACCGTCAGAACTCGCATTCTACTTATTTGCACCAGAGGATTCTTTTTATACACAAATGAAAATACCCAAAAATGTGGTGGAATGCGCGAAATAGAAATCCCGAGTGATAAAATTAAAAAGTATTCAACGTTGGGTTTTTGCATAATGTATTGCAAAATATAGAGATCATAAGCGTGTTATGGTTTCACTAAAGGCAAATCAATATATGATAATGCTCTATTGCATGTTGGTAAAGATTGTGTATTAAATATGGATTTGAAAGATTTTTCCATCTATCACACAAAAAGATGTGTTTAATATATTTTATCAAAAGGATATACAAAGAGGTATCGTATTATTTTGGACCAAATTATTGACTAAGGATGGGTGTTGCCACAGGGCTCACCTGCAAGTCCTAAAAATTTCAAATATTGTTGCTACTATTTAGATAAAAGGCTGTATGAATTGGCAAAATATTATAGAGCTACCTATTCAAGATATGCAGATGATCTTACGTTTTCGGGAGCATCAAACATTAAAAATATGATACCAATCATAACTAAAAATAATATAGATGAAGAGGCGTTTAGTGAATGAGACAAGATATGCATATTATTTTCAAAAACAAGAAGTAACAGGACTTATAGTTAATAAAAAGTAAGTTCCTCAAAAGAATATCTTTTAAGGAATTGGAACAAAGAAATATATTATTGTAAAAATTTGGGTGTATCATCACATCTTAAGAAGACAGAAAATCATAAGAGTTTTTAAAGAATATATGGGAAAGCATATTTTTATTATATATGGTTGATAAAGAACTTGGACAAAAGATTTTACGTGAGTTAGCCACAATATTATGGGAATATTAGTATGAAAAGAAAAAAAGTTTTACGTATATCAAGAGGACTTAATAAGATATAAAGTAGGAGTGGAAAAGGTTACAATTTCGAACTTTAGTCGAAGACTTAAATTCGAAGTTTAGCCAAGAGGATATGCAGAAATTGCGAACTGAAACAATAACAAATTATTTGACCCTGAATGGTTATTTGACTATTATTGATTCGGGTAAAAAGTACCAACTCTGAAAGGAAAGTTATTAGGTATAGGAGTAGGTATGATTACAGATAAAAAGGGAAAGAGATAGAGGTAAATTTATATAACGAAAGAGCACAGAATTATATTCTGGATAATTTATATGAGATGATATAAAAGTTTTTGAATTAAGAGAAACTAAATTATGTCAAATCAAATAGTCGTACATATTATAAATGAACTGGATAAATACAGAATACTATTCTAGATAATATAAATAATAGCGTTAATATGTTTCAGTGGTGTTGAATAATAATGATGCGTTGGATACATTTATGATATTCAAGTTTGGGAAAATGGTATTAGAACCGCTTTCCGGCAAACCGGAAAATCTTATTGAAGTGATTAACCAAGTACACACATATTTGATATCTATTATGGCTATTGAGTATTTGTACAAGTTTCACCCTTCACAAGAGCTTATTATTAACTGCGGAATGTTTCTGGCTATGATATTGAATTGAAGGATAAAACTATTATTACTGAATGCTTTTGCAGTTATAAGCTATAAAAAGCAATGGAAACTTGCTGCAGATTTAAAAGCACTCTGCAGATAATACAGAAGCCGAGCATATGTACGAATTTTTTTCTATGACAAAGACTTTATGGAAAAATCATAAGGAGTATTATGAAGAAAAGTATCCGGATATAGAAATAGCTAAATTGAAAGATATTAAGTAATCCAAAGTATAGATGTGTCAACAACTTGTATATATAGATGACAAGTCTATGCATGTATAAAGAGGTGTAAAAAGAGACCTATTATAAAGAAAAGTCTGTAAATATAAATCTTCTATGATAATAAATGGTGGAAAATCTCTTAGATAGGATTTTCACACTTGTTTTATATAACAGTTGGATTAAAAATGTATTTCGGATAAAGAACAATTAGACAGAAGTTTGTAAGCAAAAAGCAAGAAATAACGGAGTTAGAGACTGAGATTATAGAGCTAGAGACAAAAAGCTAATAAAGTGAATGAAATATATGGAGAATTTGTTTACGAACTCACCCTCTGGCTTTATTTTTGGCTCTAAAAATTTCCAAAAATAAATTACTATAGCAATACTGGAGATATATACCACAAACTCGCCTAAAACTATCCTCAACCACCCCATTTCCCCGCCGTAGAACTGTGAGGGTGGTAGAACAGTTGGATCAGGTAAGGTTGCTACTATCGTTGAGTAATCATAACTGATTTAATTTAATAGTATAATGAAGCCTCGTGGGATAACCTTGGGGGCTTTTTAAGATGTGCCTTTGCGGCGCACGTTTCTAAAGGGTGAAAGTCCCTAATCCGCCCTAGTAGTGGGAAGGATACAGCCGAAGACAAGGGTGTCCATCGTGAGGTGGAATCTGAAGGAAGTCGGATGGCAAATCTCCGGTCTGACGAATAGAAATCACATCAGGCTATGGCTAAGGATAAGGTTGCTGCACAAACTGAAGTCCAATAACCACTCGGAATTAGCTATGGTAAATGTGGCAGATAGGTGGGGAGAAAAGAAACGTGTGGTACCGAGGAGGTCTTACAGTGGTGGGAAACAGAGTATAGCCATAGTAACAACGAATGGCAAGAAGTCAGCAAAGTCATAGTACCATTACGGTTGCAAACATAATGGAAGGACTGAACTTTAGAGGTGTTAGTAAATGAATGTAACCAATGATGGAGTTAAGGACAGACAACTTCATATAGAGGACTATCTGCAAATGGTATCTGCGGAACAGAAAGAGTACGCGAAGTGTCCGACCATCAGAGGATTACTGAAAGAAACGACACCATCACAGATTTTCAGACGGACAAACTGATGGAAGAGATTTTATCAAACGATAACCTTAACAAAGCGTACAAAAAGGTAAAATCGAATAAAGGAGCAGGTGGATGGGATGGACGTACGATGAACTTCTAGCGTTTCTCAGAAACAACGGAAAGCGACTAAACAGCAGTTGATGGAAGGGAAATATAAACCCAATCCTGTCCGAAGGGTGGAAATACCGAAAGAAACAAAGGGTGAGTTTAGAAACTGAGTGCCAACGGTTGTTGACAGAGTTTTCAGCAGGCAATCGCACAGTGCTAACTCCTATTTACGAGAAACAGTTTTCAGAAGACAGCTACGGATTTCGTCCAAACAGAAGGGCACACGATGCACTAAAGAGGTGTCAGACAAACGTAAATGATGGATAGGTATATGTGGTAGATATGGATTTAGAGAAGTTCTTTGACACAGTATGCCAAAAGTAAAGCTTATTGAAGTACTATCACGAACCATCAGAGACGGAAGGTTATATCTCTTATTCACAAGTATCTCAATGCAGGAATGATAAGCAGAGGAGTATTTTGAAAGGACCGAGGTAGGAGTACCGCAAGGTGATCCACTTAGCCCTGTTGCTTAGCAACATAATGCTAAATGAGCTAGATAAGGAATTGATGTGAAGAGGACACAGATACGTCAGATATGCAGATGACTGTATGATATTTTGTAGAAGCAGAAAGAGTGCGAGAGAACCTTACGCACATATCACATATATAGAAGGTAAACTGTTTCTTAAAGTAAACAAGGAGAAAACCTGCGTGAAACATATCAGCAAGGTCAAATACCTAGGGTACAGCTTTTATAGGTACAAGGGGAATGCAGACTGAGGATACACCCAAAGTCAGTAGCTAAGATGAAAGACAGAATAAGGGAACTGACAAAAGCAGTAACGGATGGAGTAATTCATACAGGGCAATGAAACTTACGCTTTATATACGTGGATTTGTCAATTACTTTGGGCTTGCAGATATAAAGAGTATCCTTCTTAGAACTGACGAGATGGCTGAGACATAAAATAAGGACAATCTACTGGAAACAATGGAAGAAAGTAAAGACTAAATTCAAAGAACTAAAGAAGTTAGTGTAGATGAAGAGAAAGCGTGGATATGCAAATATGCAAATGGAAGCTGGTATTGTGGTGGATACTCTGATTACAGACTGCATTTAACAATAAGAAACCCCGTGAACTCGGCTATCCGACATTCACAGAGTACTATATGAAAAATATGTGAAAACTAAAGAACCGCCGTGACCGAACGGTACGGCACGGTGGTGTGGATACGATAGATAAAATGATTATCTACCTCCCACCCGATTGACAACCCACCCCTTCCCTTATACAATAGCCTTAGAAAAGAGGTATCTCTATGAAAACACCAACACCGACTATGGTCTTAATGAAGTAGAATTTGCCATATTTTGTATAGAAAATGTTGCAGCTGCGTTAATAAAGATGCTGTCATAACCTATGATGCCTTAAAGAATTCAGGATTTTACACGAATACATCTGCATTTACGCATGTGCTCCATACTCAGGGGAAGGAGTATATTGTAAATGACATAATAGAGCTTATGAAGAGAAAAGGGGTAGAAATATGCTAGCACACCCAATCCTTTTACAGAAAAAATACGCAAGAATTGTAGTAGCATATGCAAAAGAGCGTAATAAAACGGTTGAAGAAGCCTTGGATTATTTTTATCACTCAATTGTCTACACCCTTATGAGTCAGGGGATATCCGATATGCACTGTATGAGTGATGCCTACCTGGTCGAAGAACTTATTTTAAGGGAGAATGAAGCGGGTAGAGCTCAAATCAAAAACTGAGCGGCAGGAAGTTTAATTTCTACAGTTGGACCAACTACCCAAACTACTACCCAAGCTACTACCCACAGTACATGAAAGAAATAAAGTTATAATTTATTTTAGATGACCATATTATCAAATTTGGTAATATGTATGTTTATTATATTATTATGAGGTGGAAGAGGTTTTTATATGGAAACATATTATTTAATAGATTTTGAGAATGTTCATTAATGATGGAATTGAAAAATATTGAGAGCATGGTAAAAACAGACCATGTTCATATATTTTCAACACAGAACGCAACTAATATACGGCAAGATGTTATTTGGATGAATAATGACATCCATACGCATTTGGTTCCTATAAGAAAACAGTCATTAGATATGCATTTAGTTTCGTATTTAGGATATCTGCTAGGTATCTATGGGAAGTCCTGTAGTCATGTAATTGTGAGCAAGGACAAGGATTATGATAACATAATAAAATTTTGAAGGAAAAGGATATCATAATATTATACGAAAAGAGAAGTTACCCAATGTTGTGAAACAGCCAATTAAGAAAATTACAAAACCATCTTCTACGATAGCACAGACGCAGCAAAAATACTACAGCAACAGATGGTGAATAACATAATCAGTACTGGCTTATCATATACATTGTCGGGCAGGGATAGGGAGTGAGTTAAACTTATATGTTCAGCACGCTCTTGCAGATGATTATGAATATAAAATAGGTGATGCAAATAGAATTTGTAAATATGTAACAGCCAATTGTACAAAGAAAGAATGTTAAGTGAATTACATAATGACATAAGGAGAGAATTTCCAAATTGTTATGAAAAAGTATACTCTGATGTGAAGGAATATTACGCGAGTTTGTAGGAGATAAAAATGGATACAAAGAGAGATCTCAAATTAGGTCTTTCTTTGGTAGATATTTTAAGAAAAAATATATATAGAGTGTAAGAAGATATCATTGATGCAATCTTATCAGGAAGAACCAAGCAACAGGTAAATAATAATTTGATGAGAATTTACTCAGATGGGAGCATCGTGTCAAATATATATCAAAACAATACAACCACTGATAAAAGACTTGCAAGGCAAATAGCTGTGTCTTGAAAGCTTTTAAGTAGCTGCACATAAAAGCGTGTTAATTTATGTCCACACACCTACCTAGTCGAAGAACTTATTTTAAGGGAAACTGCCCCTCCCACACTCTTAGAAAAGAATAAACATTATGAAACCAACCAATATACTCACTTACCTTGATGAAACTGCCACAAGCTATCCCGACAAGCCCTCCTTTATAGGAGAAGCTTCCGCCCTTACCTTTTTGGAGCTTAAATCAAATACCGAAGCTATAGGAAGTTTCATAGCTGATAAAAATATCTATAACGAGCCTATACTTGTCTTTATGGAGAAGTCCCCTGAGGAGGTTTCTGCCCTTTTGGGAGTAGTCCGCTCGGGGAATTTTTATGTGGCATTAGACCTTGATATGCCTGAGGCTAGGCTTGATGCCATCATAGATATAACTAAAGCAAAGCTTATGATAGTTGACGGACATACTAAGGAAAAGGCTAAAAGCCTTGGATTTAGTGGAGATATTTGTAGCTATGAGGAAACTGCAAGTAAGCAAACTAATGCTGCGTTATTGCTGGATATAAGCCATAAAGCGAAAGAGACAGACACTATTTACCTGGTATTTACCTCAGGTTCTACAGGGGTGCCAAAGGGAGTGGTAGCAAGCCATAGGAATGTGATTGACTACATAGAGGGGCTTGGTAAAGTCTTAGAGTGCGATGAGAACACTGTTTTTGGCAATCAGGCACCACTCTACCTTGATGCAATCCTAAAGGATGTCTATACCACGCTAAAATACGGGGCTGCTACATATTTTATTCCTAAGAAGCTATTTATGTCTCCGGTTATGCTCATAGAATACCTTAATGAACATAGGATAAACACTATTTGCTTTGTATCCTCTGCCCTTACTATATTTACTAGTTATCAGCCTTTGACATAGCAAAGCCTGAGTACCTAAAGGTTATTGCCTTTGGCGGTGAAGTATTGCCGATTAGCCATTTGAAACAGTGGATGAAAGCCTGCCCAAAGGCAAGATTTATCAATCTATATGGCGCAACCGAGTGTACAGGTATGAGCAGTTATTATGTGGTTTACGATGTGGAGAAACCGGTAAACGGTATACCTATCGGGAAACCGCTTCCCGATACGGAGATATTCCTTATCGATGAAGAAGGTAACATATTAGAAAATCCACTTCCTAGTACAGAAATTTCCTCTAAGAACAAAGGAAGTGACCACATAGCAAAACCTGATGATACAGATATTTTAAGGTATAGCGAAAAAGACTTATCAATAGGAAAACTGCTTCCTGCTGATGAGACTTTCCACATCGCTGAAGAAGACAGTCACACAGTAAAACAGTCTGCTGAAATGGAGATTTTAAGGCATAAAGGCGAAATCTGCATAGGTGGAACAGGGCTTTCTTCAGGCTACTATAAAGATGAGGAGAAAACTAAAGGCGAAATTTATGAACTACCAATTAACAGATGGTAGGTCTATACTCCCTATACAAGACAGGCGACATAGGATACTTTGGAGAGGATGGAGAGCTTTATTTTGCAGGAAGAGGGGACAATCAGATAAAGCACAGAGGCTATAGGATTGAACTGGAGGAGATAGAAGCCTGTGGAGGTGCATTTGAGGGAGTTGACAGAGGATGCTGTATTTATAACCCTGAAAAAGGAGATTATAACATTTTTTCTACGAGGGTAGAATAGAAGAAGCCAAGGTAAAGGAGAATTTTTAGAAATAAACTTGCCTCCTATATGGTTCCGGGCAAGGTAGTTAAGCTTGATAAGCTTCCGCTTATGGCAGGTGGTAAGATAGACAGGAAGGCTTTATCAAAACTCATTTAAAAATATTCGCTAAAGTGATATAGTTATATTTTAAGATACAAGTGTCAAAAGTATGAAATTCGATTGGGGCTTGCAAGAGAATTTATTAACTTTGACACCCCATCAATTTTAAGAGTAAATGGGAGAACTATATCAATCCCATATCACAGGTTATTTAAGGAGAGCTTTATGAATAAGACTGAATTACTTGACATTTTGCAGGACATCCACCCGGAGGTTGATTATGAAAAGGAGAAAAGCCTCATAGATAGCGGGATATTTGACTCATTTGACATAGTGACTCTCATATCGGAAATCGCAGAGGAATTTGATATAAAGGTGCCTGCAAATGAGATTACGCCTGACAACTTTAACTCACTTGAAGCGATTATTACCCTTTTTAGAGGAATTGGAGTAGAGTGCTATTCGTATCTTATGGATTTATAGCCTTTTTAATAGCTTTCATTATCTGCTATTATACTGTATTTAAGCGGTTTCAGTGGCAGTTTTTGCTCTTTGCAGGGCTGGTATTTTACTTCTATGCAGACAAAGTATATCTCATATATGGCTCTGGTTACTGCCGGAGTCTGGTTTTGCAAAGCCTTTAAAAATAGACGATATCTATGTGAATATATCTAAAAAGAAATTCAGAGTTAAAAAGGGAGGAAAAGCACCGATTCACTGCCTCAGGTAAGGGAAAAATGGCTCTACTTCAGTCTTATTTTCAGCCTTGGAACCCTCATAGTGGTAAAATATGCTGACTTTGTCATTGCCAATATTAACTTAGTATCAAATGCACTTTACAGGCGGGGGAGGATTTAAGTTCCTTAACCTCATTTTACCCATGGGAATTTCTTTCTACACCTTTAAGAGCATCAGCTATCTTGTGGATGTATACCGCAAGAAATACAGGGCTGAGAGAAATTTTTTCAAGTTCGCCCTTTATATATCATTTTTCCCACAACTGATTCAAGGCCCTATAAGCAGGTTTGACAATATCTCTGAGTCTCTTTTTACAAGGCATAATTACAATCACAAAGACTTTATCAGAGGGCTTTACAGGCTGTTATGGGGATACTTTAAGAAAATGGTAATCGCAGACCGCATCTTACCTGCAGTTCTTACCATTGTTTCTGACTCTGAGACCTATAACGGAGCCTTTGCCCTTATGGGAATCATGTTTTATGCGGTGCAGATATATGCGGACTTTTCAGGCGGAATAGACATCACCATAGCCATAGCGGAAATGCTTGGAATCAAGGTGGAGGAGAACTTCATCAGACCGTATTTTTCAAAAAATGTTAAGGAATACTGGAGGCGTTGGCACATAACCATGGGGGCTTGGTTTAGAGACTATGTCTTCTATCCCTTTCCGTATCGACTTTTATGCTGAAGCTGTCAAAGTTCTCAAGAAAGCGTCTTGGGAAAAGCATAGGAAAGCGCGTGCCTGTCTACATTTCAGCACTTATGGTCTGGTTTCTCACAGGACTTTGGCATGGAGCAGGCTGGAACTTTGTAGTATGGGGACTCCTAAATGGACTATGCATACTGATATCTGACGAGCTTAAGCCTGTCTTTGCGGCTTTTTCACAAACTTATTCTGATAAAGAAGCTCCTGTTTAGAGCTTACGATGCATTTTCAGCCATCCGCACCGTATTTATAATGAGCAGTATCAGAATGCTTGACTGTTACGGTGATGTAGGAGTGACTTTCAAGGCATTTTTAGTATATTTTGGGCTAAACATTAGGGAAAGGCGAGTTACCGACCTTGGGATAACTACAGCTGATTATCCTCGTTTTTAGCTGTGGGAGAAGTTGTTTTATTTTGTGGTAAGTCTTGCCTCAAGAACTACTGATATAAGAGACAGGATATTAGCTAAAATGAGATTGTCTGGTACCCTGTGCTTGCCCTGCTTTTTGTAACGATTCTGATTTTTGGAGTCTACGGTATAGGCTATGACAGCTCACAGTTCATATACAACAGGTTTTAGGAGGAGGAATGAAGAGGAAAATATATATAATTTCTACCGTTTGCATCACCCTTGCCATTCTTTTTTTTATTCAGAAACTGCTCATTCCTAAGTATGTGGAGGACAATCCTGAAGGGGCGCTTATCAGTGAGTATTATGACGTAGAGAAAGACCACGACCTGCTCTTTGTAGGGGACTGCGAAGTCTATGAAAGCTTTTCGCCAGAGGTTTTGAGGAAGGAATATGGCATCAAGTCCTATATAAGGGGAAGTGCCAACCAGCTTATATGGCAGTCTTACTATCTTCTTGAAGAAATGCTTAAGTATGAGAAGCCAAAGACCGTAGTTTACAACGTGCTTGCTATGAAGTACGCTAGGGCTCAAAAGGAGAGCTACAACCGTATGACTCTTGACGGTATGAGGTGGTCTGTGTCTACAGGTGGAGGCAGTCAAGGCTTTCTATGCTTTCCTGAGGAGAAGTTTATCACCTATGTCTTTCCTCTGCTTCGTTTCCATTCACGCTGGAGTGAGCTTACGAGTCAGGACTTTAAGTACATTTTCACTAAGCCAAAGGTGTCTGAGGACGGCTACCTTGTGAATAAAGGGGTGCATCCTGTGGATAAGATTCCTGTAGGGAAGCCTCTTTCCGACTATAGACTGCCTGACATATCTTACGAGTATCTTGACAAGATGGTGAAGCTATGTAAGGAAAACAATGTAGAACTCATCCTTATAAAGGCGCCAATACTTTATCCTTACTGGTACAAAGAGTGGGATGAGCAGATTAGGATTATGCAGGGGAAAAATGGCTTAAAGTACATCAATTTTTCTTGATAAACAAGATGAGGTGGGGATTGATTATTCCAAGGATACCTATGACGGAGGGCTTCATCTAAATCTCTATGGGGCAGAGAAAATGAGCAGGTATTTTGGGAAGTTGTTGAGGGGTTTTTATTGAATAACCCCCCGCTTCATGTTATACTGAAATCACCAATATTTCTTATAAAAAGGAGCAAAAGCATGGAAGGTATGTACAGTGTACCATTGTCAGAACTCATCGAGAAAATGAGCCTTGATAATCTGACACCGGGAATAGATACAGAGAACATTTTGATTAAACATATAGACGTAAACCGTCCTGCACTTCAGCTCGCAGGTTTCTTTGATTACTTTGATTCAGAGCGTATTCAGGTAATAGGAAATGTAGAGCATGCCTATCTTAAGAGGATGGATGAGGATGACGGAGTTAAGGTTCTTGCCAAGCTTATGGACTACAAGATTCCCTGCCTCATCTTCTGTAGGGGAATAGAAGTCCCTGAGAAGCTTCTTGAGGTGGCAGTAGAAAAGGGAGTTCCTGTACTTTGGACAGACAAGGCAACCTCTGCTTTCATGGCTGAGGCCATCCGTTATATGCGCCATCAGCTTGCTCCAAGGATATCCATACATGGTGTATTTGTAGATATCTATGGCGAGGGAGTCCTCATTATGGGAGAGAGCGGCATAGGTAAGAGTGAGGCTGCTCTGGAGCTTATAAAGCGTGGACACCGTCTTGTGTCCGATGATGTTGTAGAGATTAAAAAGATAAGTGAGGATACCCTTGTAGGTACAGCTCCTGAGATAACCAAGCATCTTATAGAGCTTAGAGGTATAGGAATCATCGATGTGAGAACCCTTTTCGGTTTTGCAAGTGTAAAGAACTTCCAGAATATCGACCTCATAGTAAAGCTTATGGAGTGGAACAAGGACTATGAGTTTGACAGACTTGGACTTGAGGAGCAGTATACAGAGATTCTCGAGTCAACCTCATAAGTCACAGCATACCCATACGTCCGGTAGAAACCTTTGCCATCATCTGTGAGGCAGCGGCAGTTAACAAACCGTCAGAAGAAGATGGGCTACAATGCGGCTAAGGAGTTCTATGACAGGGTTACATCCAATATAATGAAAAACAGAGATATCTAAAGAGCAAAAAGTGTAATTGATGTGTATGTTGGAGTAGATAACAGCTGATAGGATTAGTCTACGGATAGTATATAAACATACGGTTTGTTATGGATGAAATCAGATAGATATTTGAAGGAGAAAACTATGGGTAAATATTGTTTTGGTGTAGACATTGGCGGTACCTCAGTAAAACTCGGTATGTTCACTCTTAAGGGAGAGCTTATCAACAAGTGGGAAATCCCAACCCTGCCTGAGAGCGTGCTTTCAGATGTGGCAAGGTCGATAGAAGACCGCTTTAGTGATGATTATCCAAAAGAGGACTGTGAGGGTATAGGTATAGATGTGCCCGGACCTGTAACAGAGGATGGCTTCGTTTCACAGTGTGTGAATATGCATTGGGGCAGAACTGATGTAAAGGGAGAGATTGAAAAGCTTACAGGGCTTAGGGCTATGGTAGCAAATGATGCCAATGCTGCTGCTCTTGGAGAGAAGTGGCAGGGAGGTGGTAAAGGACACGAAAGCCTTACCATGGTCACCCTTGGAACAGGAGTAGGCGGCGGAGTTATCATATGTGGCAAGATAATTGCAGGCTCCAATGGGGCGGCAGGAGAGATAGGCCATATCTGTGTGAATCCAAATGAGGAAGTATCCTGTAACTGCGGTAAGAAGGGCTGTCTTGAGCAGTATGCATCAGCAACAGGAATAGTCCGCCTTGCCAAGATGGAGATGATAGAGGGAAAGAGCTCTACCATCTTAGCCGATATAGACGGCTTCTCAGCTAAGGATGTTCTAGATGCTGCCAAAAAGGAGATGCCATAGGTGTTGACGTACTTGACAAGCTTGGCTGGTATCTTGCATTTGCCTGTGCAGGTATAGCGCAGATAGTTGACCCTGAGGTATTTGTAATAGGCGGTGGAGTATCCAAGGCAGGTGACATCATTATCAAGGCCATCACAAAGTACTATAATGAATTTGCTATGGATGCGGTTAAAAATAAAGAATTCAGACTTGCAACTCTTGGAAATGACGCAGGCATCTACGGCTGCGCAGCTATGATAGCGGAAAGAAGATTGGATATGAAAAAGTAGATTTTTAGAAAGGCTTCAAAACATTTTATGTGGCGAAGCCTATATTTTAAATGAAGACCTGAAAGCCCACACCAGCTTCAAAAATCGGAGGCCTGTGGAAGTTTTTCTTGAAATCTCCGACATCAGCGACCTCCTAAAGGTGACCAACCTCTGCAAGGAAGAGGGGGTAGAGTTTTTCGTTATTGGCAAGGGAAGCAACCTCCTGGTAAATGATGAAGGGGTGGAGGGAGTTATCATCCACCTTGCAGGAAAGCTTGCAATGGCAAGGATAGAGGGAGATGTCATAAGGGCAGGAGCGGGACTTAGCCTCTCTGCACTTGCAGCCCTTTTACCGTAGAGGAAGAATACACAGGGCTTGAGTTTGCATCAGGTATACCTGGCCCAGTTGGAGGAGCTGTATATATGAATGCAGGGGCCTATGGCGGAGAGATGAAGGATGTGGTGACAGGAGTCTACATAATCACAGATGGAGAGCTTAAGCATTATACTGCAGATGAAATGGAGTTTTCATACCGCCACAGTAAGGTATCACAGCTTAATAATGCAGTCGTAGTGGCTGTGGACTTTAAGTTAACCAAGGGTAAGAAAGAAGAGATTCAGGCTAAGATAGATGACTTAAACTCTAGAAGAAGTGAGAAGCAGCCACTGGAATATCCAAGCGCAGGCTCTACCATTTAAGCGACCTGAGACAGGCTATGCTTCACAGCTTATAGAGGAAGCGGGGCTTAAGGGAACCAGAGTAGGAGGAGCAGAGGTCTCAAAGAAACATAGCGGCTTTATTATCAATGTTGATAATGCCACGGCTAAGGATGTAAAAGAACTAATAGCTTATGTACAGAAGGTAGTAGAAGAAAAAAGCGGTGTGAAGCTCTCATCCGGAGGTAAAAATGCTATGATATCGTCAAAACTTGTAATCATCACCGGTATGTCGGGGCAGGAAAAACTACAGCAATCAAGAGTCTTGAAGATGCGGATATCTTTGTGTGGACAATCTTCCTGTAGACTTTTTGGTGGACTTTGCAAAAGCTTACAAAGGCTAAAGGGAGAACACATAGGGACCGCAGTAGGGATAGACATAAGAAGTGGCTCAGGTCTTGATAAGTTTGCGGATATCCTGCCTGAGGTAAAGAATGAGGGGCTGAAATCTCTTTATGGAAGCCTCTGATGAGAGCCTTATCAGGCGTTACAAGGAAACAAGGCGTACCCACCCTCTTTCGGGCACAGGAAGGCTTGAGGTGGGCATACAAAGAGAGAGGGAAAGGCTTGATTTCTAAAGAAGAATGCTGATTATATCATAGATACCAGCAGGCTTCTTACAGGGAGTTAAGAGCCGAGCTCTATAAAATATTTATAAATGAGGAAAAGTATAATGGTTTTTGTGACTACTATACTTTTCTTTTGGTTATAAATACGGGAATACCGTCAGATGCTGATTTGGTATTTGATGTGAGATTCCTGCCCAATCCTTTTTACATACCTGAACTTAAGGAAAAGACAGGGTAATGATAAAGAGGTATATGAATATGTCATGTCAAGTGAGGCTGCAAGGCAGTTCCTCTCAAGCTTACTGATATGGTGGACTTTTTGCTTCCAAACCATATAGCGGAGGGAAAGAACCAGCTTGTCATTGCCATTGGCTGTACGGGAGGCAAGCACAGGTCTGTAACCCTTGCCAATGCTTTACTTGAGTGGTTTGGAGGAACAAATTATAAGGCCAGGATAGAACATAGGGAGATTTGATATGTCCTTTTCATCAGATGTAAAAGAAGAGCTCACAGAGTATATGCCAAAGGCAAGGCACTGTCAGATAGCTGAGATTGCAGCTGTTATTGTGCTTTTGTGGAAGGATAAGAATAACGGAAACAGGTGGTTACAGACTGCTTATTCATACTGAAAATATATATACAGTCAGAAAATTTTTATGAGCTTTTTAAGAGAGGCTTTTGATATAAGGGGAGAGGTATCAATCAGAAAGAATATCTCTAAGAATTCAATGATGTACACCATCCTCGTAAAGGATGAGGCTGCGAAAGAAGTACTTGAGGCTATCAAGCTCCTAAGTAAAGAAGGAAGCTTTAGAGATGATTATTCTCTGTGTCAAATATGATTGTGCAGAGTATATGCTGTAAAAAGTCTTTTCTAAGAGGGGCTTTGGCATCGGGTTCAGCCAGTGATCCTGAAAAAGCTATCATTTTGAAATAGTTGTAGACAGCGAAAGTAAGGCTTTGGAGCTAACAGGGATATTTTCAGAAGTAGGAATAAAGGCAAAGCTTATTAAGAGAAAGAACCATTATCCCAGTATATATCAAGGAAAGCGATGAAATCTCAGAGTTTCTGGGATTACCGAGGCTCACAAGGCCTTAATGAATTTTTGAGAAATATAAGAATATACAAGGATGTCAAAAACAAGGTAAAACCGTAAGGTAAACTGCGAGACTGCCAACATAAGGAAAACCGCTTCAGCAGCGGGAAAGCAGCTTGACGACATCTATTACTTAAAAAATATAAATAAGCTTGAGGACCTGCCTGATGGGCTTAGGGAGTTAGCGAAGCTAAGGATGGAATATCCGGATGCCACCCTTAAAGAGCTGGGAGAGCTTTTGATACACCGCTTGGCAAGTCGGGAGTGAACCACAGGCTTAACAAAATCAGCCGTATAGCTGAAGAGAACAGGGTGTAGTTATTGTAACAATAGAAAGAAGGGTAAAATGAGCTTCACTCATTTACATTTACATACAGGATACAGTCTTCTTGATGGCTCAAGCAAGATACCTGAGCTAGTTAGAAGAGTCAAGGAACTTGGCATGGATGCCTGTGCCATCACAGACCACGAGTTATGTACGGAGTTATAGAATTTTACAAGGCCTGCAAGGCTGAGGGCATCAAGCCCATTATCGGTTGTGAGGTATATGTGGCTCCGGGCTCCAGATTTGAAAAGGGAAAGGAAAAATCAGCTGAGCGGTACAACCATTTGATACTGCTTGCTGAAAATGACACAGGACACAAGAACCTCATGAAGCTTGTATCAAGGGGCTTTACAGAGGGATTTTATTATAAGCCGAGAGTGGATTACGAGCTATTAAGTGAGTATCACGAGGGCATAATTGCTTCATCTGCCTGTCTTGCAGGTATAGTGCCTACCAAGCTAAGAAATGGGGACTATGAGGGAGCAAAGGAAGAAGCAATGAGGCTTCAGCAAATATTTGGAGAAAACAACTTTTTTCTTGAGCTTCAAGACCATGGACTTTCAGAGCAGAAATTTGTCAATCAGGGACTGATGAGGATATCGTCTGAGACAGGTATTCTCTTGTAGCCACCAATGACTGCCATTATCTCTATAAAGAGGATGCCGAGGCTCATGACGTACTTATCTGCATTCAGACTCAGAAGAATGTATATGATGAAGACAGGATGAAGTACGAGGGCGGACAGTTCTATGTGAAGTCTCCGGAGGAAATGGAGGAGGTATTTCACTACATACCTGAAGCCATACACAATACAGAAGAGATAGCAAGGCGCTGCAATGTAGAGATAGAGTTTGGCAAATACCACCTGCCACAGTATCCTGTGCCTGAGGGCTATACCTCACTTTCATATCTTAATAAACTCTGTGAAGACGGATTTAAGAAGAGGTATGAGGGGGTGGATGCAGATACTGAGGCCTCTCTTCGTGAAAGGCTTAAATACGAGACAGATACTATAAGTAGTATGGGCTTTGTGGACTATTTTCTCATAGTATGGGATTATATCAACTTTGCAAAGGAGAACCACATAGCGGTTGGTCCCGGAAGAGGCTCGGCAGCGGGAAGCATAGTGGCATATTGTCTTGGCATTACGGGAGTAGACCCTATTAGATACAATCTCCTCTTTGAGCGTTTCTTAAACCCGGAGAGAGTAACCATGCCCGATATAGACGTTGACTTCTGCGTACTTAGAAGACAGGAGGTAATAGACTATGTTACCGAAAAGTACGGCAGAGAAAAGGTAGTACAGATAGTAACCTTTGGTACCATGGCTGCAAAAATGGTTATAAGGGATGTGGGTAGAGCCCTGGACCTGCCTTATAGCTTCTGTGATAAGGTAGCCAAGATGATACCCAATGAACTTAAAATGAATATTGAGAAGGCTTTGTTAATCAATCCTGACCTAAAGAGGCTATATGATGAGGATGAGGAGGCAAAGAAGCTTATAGACCTATCAAGGAGGCTTGAAGGGACTTCCAAGGCATACCTCCATCCACGCGGCAGGAGTAGTTATAGGTAAGCGAGAAGTAGACTGCTATGTGCCTGTTTCCACAAGCAGTGACGGTGCTGTTACCACACAGTATACCATGGAAACCATTGAGCAGCTTGGACTCCTTAAGATGGACTTCCTAGGCCTTAGAAACCTTACAGTTATAGAAAAGGCGGTAGAGCTGGTTAATAGAAACAGAAAGAAAGAAGGAAGGGACGAGCTTGACATAGAAAAGATAGACATGGAGGATGAAAATATCTATCTGATGATCAGCGAGGGCAGGACAGAGGGAGTATTCCAGCTTGAAAGCCCCGGTATGACAAGCTTTATGAAGAAGCTTAGGCCTGACAACATAGAAGATATAATTGCGGGAATTTCTCTCTACAGACCGGGACCTATGGAATTTATTGATGATTATATAAACGGCAAGAGAAACGCTGCTACCATAGAGTATGACTGTGAAGAGCTGGTCCCAATCCTTAAGTCAACCTACGGATGTATAGTGTATCAGGAGCAGGTTATGCAGATAGTGCGTGACCTTGCAGGGCTACAGCTATGGACAAAGTGATTTGCTCCGACGTGCTATGTCAAAGAAAAAGGACAGCGTGATGAAAGAGGAGAGAAAAAACTTTGTCTATGGTGATGAGTCTAAGGGAATACCCGGCTGTGTGGCAAATGGTGTGTCTGAGCAGGTTGCCAATAAGATATATGATAAGATGATTGACTTTGCTAAGTATGCCTTTAACCGTTCACACGCCGCTGCCTATGCTTTCATAACCTATCAGACTGCCTACCCTCAAGTACTATTACCCTAAGGAATATATGGCGGCCTTTGACCAAAGCGTCATGTCAAATACAGGAAAGGTATCAGAGTACATCCTTTCAGGCAAGGAAATGGAACAGCCATCCTACCCCCTGATGTCAATGAGGGAGAGGGTAACTTTACTACGGCGAGTGGTGGCATCCGCTATGGCATGTCTGCCATAAAGGGGCTTGGAGAAAATGTAACAGATGCCATAGTAAGGGACAGAGATGAAAGAGGCCATATAAGAGTCTTACTGACCTGATAGAAAGGCTTGCAGTCTCAATAAACAAGAAAAGGGCCTTTTGAGGCTCTTATCAAGTCAGGAGCGCTTGATGGACTCTTCGGGGACAGAAGGGAAAAGATGGCTGTGTATGAGCAGGTACTAGACCCATCTCGCACGAGAAAGCACAGCAAGATGGCAGGACAGCTAAGCCTTTTTGATATAGCACCAAATGATGACTTGTCAACTCTTGAAGTAAAGATGCCTGTGCTTGGCGAGTTCGATGTGGAGACAAAGCTTGCATTTGAAAAAGAAATGCTTGGAGTCTACCTTAGTGGACACCCCTTGAGAGCTATCAAGATATGCTAAAGTCTGTCTGCAATGCCACTTCCTGGACTTTGCTTTATGATGAAGAGGAAGGAATGGTAAATGTAGCACTGGTAAAGACTACATACTTGGAGGAATCGCAAGTGTGGTAAATATCAAGCTTACAAGAAATAATCAGCGTATGGCTTTCATTACACTTGAGGACTTGGTGGGAAGTGTTGAAGTTATAGTATTTCCAAGAGATTTTGAAAAATACAGGAACTTATAGAAGAGGGAAGAAAGTACATAATTTTCAGGTAAAGCTTCGCTTTGAAGAAAATGATGCTGCGAAAGTTAATTGCAGGAAAGATTATTCCTTTTGAAGAATTACCTAGAGAAGTATGGCTGCAGTTTGAGAATAAGGCTGAGCTTGAAAAGGTAGAAGATGAGTTAAACAAAATATTTGAAGGCAATAAAGGAAATGCAAGGGTTATGCTATACTGTAGGGAAGAAAGACAGGTAAAAGCAGGTAAATGCGATTAGGGCATATCTTATGCAGAAGCTGTTATAGATGAGCTAAAAGCACAAGCTTGGAAGTGATAATGTAAAAATAGTCGTAAAAATACATTAAACCTATAGCTAAACTTTGGTTAATCTTTTTGTTGATTGTAAAACCATTTTGTATTAAAATATAGCCCATAGGGCTTTGGTTGTAATTTTTTGCGAAACTGCAGATTTTAATAAATTCATGGAGGTAGACTAAAATGGCAAAGGAAGTAAATACAATAGGAGTACTTACAAGCGGAGGAGATGCACCGGTATGAATGCCTGCATTAGAGCGGTTGTTCGTGCAGCTCTTGCAGCAGGTAAGAAGGTTAAGGGTATAAGAAGAGGATACGCAGGACTAATTGATGAGGACATCGTTGAAATGGATTCAAAGAGCGTATCTGATATCATCCAGCGTGGTGGTACAGTGCTTTATACTGCAAGATGCCCTGAGTTTAAGAAGCCAGAGGTACAGGATAAGGGAGCTGAAATCTGCAAAAAGCACGGGACTGACGGTATCGTGGTTATAGGTGGTGATGGCTCATTCCAGGGTGCTGGAAGACTTGCTGAAAGAGGAATCAACACCATAGCACTTCCGGGAACAATTGATAATGATATAGCCTGCACGGAGTACACTATAGGCTTTAATACAGCTGTAAATACAGCTATGGAGTGTATCGACAAGGTTAGGGATACCTCTACTTCTCACGAGCGTTGCAACATCATCGAGGTAATGGGAAGAGAGCAGGCTACATAGCTCTTTGGTGCGGTATAGCCAACGGTTCAGAGGAAATTCTTACATCAGATACCCATGACGGCAACCTTGAGGAGATTATACATAGAATCAAGTACTTAAGAGCAAAGGCAAAGAAAGCATTACATCATAATCAATGCTGAAAGCGTAGGCAATTCCAATGAAATGGCTAGCTGATTGAGATGGCTACAGGTATGGAGACCAGAGCAACAGTACTCGGACATATTCAAAGAGGTGAAGCTCAACAGCTACAGACAGAGTATATGCTTTCATGTTTGGAGCAAAAGGCTGTAGACCTTCTTCTTGAAGGGCAAGACAAACAGGGTTATCGGTATGAAGGGCGGTCATTTTTGTAGACTATGATATCGCAGAAGCACTTCAGATGACTAAGGAAGCTGATCCTTGGATGATTGAGCTTGGAAGGAGGTTAGTAAGATAATGTCTTTATTTGAAGGAGTGGCAACAGCACTTATAACTCCGTTTAGCTCGGATGGAAGTGTGAATTATGCTAAGCTTGAAGAGCTTATCACCAAGCAGATTGAGGACGGGGTTGACGGACTTGTTATCTGCGGTACAACAGGAGAGTCTGCTACCCTTACTGAAAAGGAGCATATGGACGTTATCCGTGAGTCTGTGAAGTTTGTAAACGGCAGGGTTCCTGTGATTGCAGGAACAGGTTCCAACTGTACCCAGACAGCTATTGAGATGTCTAAGGAGGCTGAGGAATACGGTGCTGACGGACTTCTCCTTGTATCGCCTTATTATAACAAGGCTACGGCAGAGGGACTTTATGAGCATTTTGCAGACACAGCTAACGCAGTAAAAATCCCTGTAATCCTCTACAATATAGCAGGTAGAACAGGTATCAACATAGAGCCAGAGACCATATACAAGCTTGCAAGAGACATCAAAAACATAGTGGCAGTCAAGGAAGCATCAGGCAATATTTCAGATAGCAAAGATTGCTGCGCTTACAAAAGACTTAGACTTTTGATATATATTCCGAAATGATGACCAGGTCATCGCCCTTTGTGCTATGGGTGGAAAGGGAGTTATCTCAGTAGCTTCCCACGTTATCCCAAAGCAGATGCACGATATGGTTATGAGCTTTAGAGCAGGGAGATACCAAAGAAAGCACTCTGACATACAGAACAGGTATCTATCACTTATAAATACCCTGTTCATCGATGTGAATCCAATCCCTGTAAAGGAAGCTATGAATCTTTAGGACACGAGGTAGGAGGCTTTAGAAAGCCACTTACCCTATGTCTGATGCCCATAGAGAGATACTAAGAAGCGAAATGATAAATGCAGGATTATTATAATCCGATATCGAGTTAATAATACAATGATACAAGTGTCAAGTCAAATTTCACACTCACATCATAATAAAAATTTAGGAGGTATTTTATGAAAAATTAGTTGAATCGCTGCAGCTATAGGAGGCCTTTGCTGTTATAGCAGGTATTTGTTACTTTGTCTACAAGCATTTCTTCTGCTGCTGCTGCGAATGTGACGGAGAAGACTGCGAATGTGATGGAGATTCATATGAAAACAAAAGCTGCCCCTCACCAAGAGGCTATTTTAACCTCAGAAGAGTACAGGAAGCAGCTGCTAGAAGGTGAAGTTTCTGAAACAGAAACAGATATCTAAATCAGATTGAAAATGTTCCATTGCCTTGTATATACCATCTTCAAGTAAAAGGAGGTGCTACATACGAGGCAATTTTTTTATGTTTTCATCTCCGTTGCCCATACAGATGGAATTCGGAAGCCAGGTAAGCATCTCTCTGTCGTTCTCACTGTCACCAAAAGCTGTAGGCTGAGGAGAGGGAGATTAAGACTAACACTGCCTTGATTGCAGTTGCCTTATTGAAAGCCATTTGGAAGGAACTCCACAAAGCCGTATCCCCGCCCAGCTCACCTTATCATCCTTACTGTTAGTATCAAGAGGCGTATTTGGAAGCTGTAAACTTTGCTTCATTCAGTCTTCTGTGTATTATGATAGTCATAAAAGTCTTTGATGTCATCAGCCATTTTCATGGCATAATCCTACTGCAAAGGACTAATCATCCCAGAAAAATTTGCCCACACTAAGCTCTTCAAGGTTGTCTCTTCATCTCCTTTAGAGGTGCAGAGAGGTCCTTTAGAAGAAGCTTAGCTCGGTAGGGTCGCCATGCGCTCAAAAAGGAAGGACGTGGATGTATTCGTCACCCTCAAAGAAAAGGCACTAGGTCTGAGCTCCTCAAACCAGTCTAAGAGCACTGGAAAGCTCACCGGCAGATAGTCTATGGTCTACAAGGATTTTCATCCCTAAAAGAGATATAGGTTCCACCACCACATATAATGCCGTCAAAAGCCAACCTCAAGGAGCTTCTCTGGCAGCATTGACTTACTGCGCCCACTGCAACAAAGCAGAGGTTTCCCTTTGCCCTTGTTCTTCTAATCGCTTCTGCCGCCGATTCCGGCAGATGTTCATTTCTCCCAAGGAGAGTTCCATCAATATCAAAAATAAAATTTTATTATCCATAATAGATAATTATAGTTATTTCAGAAAGAATTGGCAAAGAGGGAAATGTGCTAGCATAACAAAATGACTAAGATTGACTGAGTTGATTAAATGGGTAAGCCCTGCCACATCACGTAGCAGGCTACCCTAGATATTCAAGATGATTACAATGGTCTAAAATGGGATTGTAAAGCTACAATAATCAGGTAACTTATAATGGCTGTAATATTTTTGTTACCTCCTGTGGAGGTATTCAAGTGAATACATAAAGCTGTTAAGTGATAAATTATAATTACCAAAGTCCTGTCTCAAAAATATAGTAGTATCTAAATTTAGTAAGGTCATAAGAAAACCCACAGGCACTCGGTTCTCAAAAATGAGTCATGCAATAACTTGCTATTATCATAAACTGACAGATATTTATCATATTTTAATATATTTGTCATCAATATCCTTAGAAGTAACAATAAACTTATAAACATTATAAGCTAGTCGTACATTTGTAGTATTCTCATATTCTTAAAATACTTATTTCCAACCGTCTTTATTGCACGGCTATCAGAGCCGTTTGCAGGGTAAATAGGAACCTCCTATAACTTCCGTACACATTCTTATCTGTAACAGTGAAAGCCCCCGATTTTTCAGCGTAGAGCTTATCCTTGCCATTCTTAGCCGTCATCTTAACAATGACCTTGTATTTGCCGTTTTTAAGGTATTTTGCTGCATTGCTTTACAGTAAATATAAAATGAGCCCAGATAATTACTCTTATACTGATATGAGGCTTTAATGTATCTACAAGTTTACCTGATTTGTCATATATATGCTTTAATATCAGGAGGCGAAGTTATGGCGTCATCATAGGTAAAGTTTGCATTGCAGAAGATATTTAGGTATTTATCTGTCTTGGGATTAAGCCCTTTTTATATCCACCAATTACTATAGGAGTAACAAAAAGTTGTCTGCTCTCCAAGAGCAGGTACTTTTTCGTTCTTGTAATATAGGTACTTGTTGTCATTATGGAAGTTCTTTTATATTTCTTGTAATTACTGATATATAGCCTATAAAGCCTATTAATAGACAGCCTTTTTCCTCAAACTCTTAAGGAGAATTTTAGGTAAAATGGCATTGTCATTTATAAACTTCATCGTGAGAAAATTGAATTTCTATTTTATCATCCATATTGCAGTCGTATTCACTGCTACTCTGGATTTCTGTCCTGCAATATTTTTAAGCTTATATAATGTAATGATTTATTCACTTCTACAGTATCATCAAACTCATAAGAAGCTCATTAAAGTCTGTTTCTAAGTAAATGGGTGTTTCATCTAGCTTTTAATCTGTTTTAAAAGAATGCAAGCCCTTTATCGGAAAGAGTACCGTAAAAATTGGGACCATAGTCATTTGTATATGTACGTTCAAGATCCATATCATCATCAAAATCCCCTCTGCATCCTTATATTTTTTAGTTATTTTCCCAGTTTTAGCAGCTCTCTATAAGCTTTTAGATACTTTCTTGACGCACTGTAAACGCCGTTTTTCTCAAAGTCTTTATTGTATATAGGGTATCAAGATAAGGCATCTTGCTGTAGTCAGCTTTCTTTTGCTTTGTCTAGCTTCTGCAACTTGAGGAAAGATGCTAAAAAACAGGGCAAAGAGTAGTACAAGTGCAATTAGTTTATTCTTCATAACTGCTCCTTTCATAGCTATCGATCTTGCAAAGTAAAAATCACAGAGAAGTCACTCAGCAGATTGATGAAAGCATAAGATATTTATTTCATAGCCTATTATAACACCAAATGACCTATATTCGTATAGATATTTAATGTAAAAATATTTTTAAAACGTCCTTTAATCCATCAGCCAAGTCTACTAAGTGAAGGAGGTTTAATAATTAACTAGACTTCCCACACCAATACAGTGTGTTGAACCTTAAAAATTCAATATTTCAGCCAATAAAGAATGGCATAAACCTACCCAGTTTGGTATAATGGAATTGACAAGAAACCATTGTACTAAAGGAAGTTATGTCCATGTCAGTATACACAAAAATCATTTCGATGAGAATAACCAATTGACTGTAGTTCGAAGATTTTTCCAGACATCATGTTGGCAGGCTTATTGCCAGATGTAATGGGATGAAAGAAAAGGTGTTTTCACCTGTTTCTTTTGCTTCGTTACAAACTCAGCAACATTTTTCGTTGGAAGAAGTATGTATATGCAACAACGTACCGGTTCTTTTTAAGGAAGATTTTCAAAGAACACTTTTATCGTTTCCTTAATTCGGTAAAACAAACTGGCTTCGTTTTTACTCTTCTTGCTGCTGACATCGTAAATAATGATCTCACCTAACAGATGATAAAAAGGAAAAATGTTTTCATCATTGATGATCAGTCTTTTTCAATCGCACCAGCTGCAAGAAAAACTGAGCTGGGGTCAAGGTTGCTCGATCACACGGATATGCATTTCAAAAAGGATTTCATATTACAGCTTAAGCTGGAGCGATGGAAATACACTTATCCCGAGTGAACAGCTGCCTGTTAGCATCTGCAAAAAGATACAAATATCATGGTCCTGTAAAACACTTTCGATAACAGAACCCTTGCAGGTAAAAGGCGTAAACTTGCTCAGACAAAAGCTCCTGAAGCAATGATGGCACTGTTGGATACTGCTCTCAGTGCAGGGCTGAAAGCTGATTGTCCTTTTGATTCACGGTTTCAAACCCCGCTCAAATCACAGCTATCCATTCAAAAGGTATGGACGTAAATTGCTATGATTAAGAAAAAGCAGTCGAGATCAAGTGTCATTCACACTGTGGTGAGCAACTGAATATCAAAGAGATCTATTCCCCGGAACAAAAAGCGCAGTGGCAAATCAAAGTATCTGCTTTCTGTCTGTGTTATGGTAGGAAAGGAGATCCAATTCGGCAAAGATTGTTTGTGTGATGAACAAAAGCTAATCGCAAGGACTGGCTTGCTTTTTATCTGCACAGATACTACCCTTTCCGAAGAAGAGAGTTATCCGTATTTATGGAAAACGCTGGCAAAATTGAGGTTTTTCAAAACCTGCAAATCTATGCTGAATCTTATTGGAGAATGCCATGAGCTTATCCTATGATGCACTAACAGCCCACGTAGCAATTGTGCTTACCAGATATATGTTAATTGCAATGGAGCAACGTCAAAACATGAAGATCAGAGAACCCTTGGTGAGTTGTTCTTCTTCTTGTTGATGAAATGGCAGACATTACTTTCAGCAGATCACTTGGCATCCTGATGGATGCCTTGATGGTGTACCTTCAGGTAATCTTAAAGCTCAGTGATGAGCAATTGGCTGCTTTTACTGCTGATTTTGAAGCAAGACTACCTGAATATCTGCAGTAATGCGCTCCATCCGGAGGCTGTAGGCATAAATCGTTATTTTAGTAGCTGAGTATTGAATTTTCAGGTACGGATCCCATTTTGAGGTATGGGAAGTCTTAGTAATTAATATACAACAATATCAGAACAATTCTCTAAATGGTTTCAGACCAGAATAATCAGGCTCTTTATAATGTTTATAATACTTTTGAAAATTCCTGCGGTGGTATACCTGCAGTGTATATAAAACCCCTCTAAAAAGTATCGTTATAATCAAAGCGGTAGTATTGACGCAAAATATGAGAATAACTAAATCCCGCTTAGTATGTATGAAAATCTGCATAAACATTCTGTCCTGCAAAATGAGTCATATAATCAGCTTATTGATTGTTATAAGCTTTTATCCGAAAAAATACTTAATTCGAACATTGTCACTTACTTCGTATATTTGGCAGTCTTCAGATATTTATAAATATTGAAAGCCAATCTTGTATGACTGATATTTTCTATATTCTTAAATAACCTCATTAATAGCTCTACTGTTAAAAGACATCTGCAGGGGTAAATGGAACTCTTCTATAACTTCCTATACATTCTTATCTGTAACCGTGAAAGCCCTCGATTTTTCAGCGTAGAGCTTATTCACCTATTTTAGCCTTCATTTTAACGGTGACTTTGTATTTGCCGTTTTTAAGGTATTTTCATGGGTATTGTTTACAGTAAATATAAATGAGCCCAGATAATCACTCCTATACTGATATGAAGGCTTTAATGTATCACAAAGTTTACCTGATTTGTCTATATGTATGCTTTAATATCAGGAGGCGAAGTTATGAGCGTCATCATAGGTAAAGTTGCATTACAGAAGATATTTAGGTATTTATCTGTCTTGGTATTAAACTTTTATATCCACCAATCACTATAGGAGTAACAAAAAGTTGTCAGCTCTCAAGGAGCAGGAACGCTCTCATTCTTGTTGTATAAAGGGTGCTTACTGTTGTTATTTTGTTTTTATATTTTTCGTAATTACTGATATATAACTTATAAAACCCATTTGCAGATAGTCTTTTTACGCAAGTTTATAAGATAGTTTTTAGGCAGAATTGCATTTTCTTTATAAAATTAATGCGGGACTGTACAGGAATTGCCTATTTATAATCTATCTCGCAGTCATATTCAGTGAGCTTTTTGGGTTCCTGTCTCTGAAGAATTTTTAAACAGATATAGTTCAATGCCTTGTTGATTTTCAGTTGTATCGTCAAGTGCAAAAGTTAGCTCTAAAGTTTGTTTCTAGTGGTATAGGATAAAAAGATTTCATTCTATCCAGAAAAAGTGCAAGTGCACCATCTGACAAAGAACCATAAAAATTAGGACCGTACTTATTGGTAGCTGAGTAACTTCATAGTCAAGATCGCTGTCAACAAAAAGCTCAGCACGCTTAAGTTCAGGAGTTAGTCCTGGTTTTTAGCTGTTTCTTCTAAAAGTTTTTAGATATTTTCTCGCTCCACTGAAATATTTAGAGTGTTTATAGTCTTTATTGTATATAAGGGTATCAAGGTAAGGCATCTTGCTGTAGTCAAGCTTCTTTGCTTTGTCTTTAGCTTCTGCAACTTGAGGCAAGGTACTAAAAACAGGGCAAAGAGTAGTACAAGTGCAATTAGTCTTCATAAGTTGCTCCTTTCATAGTCATCAATCTTACAAAGTAAAATCATAGAGAAGTCACTCGCAGATTGATGAAGTATAGGGACTTTGACTGCAAGACCTATTATAACACCAAAATGATCAGCATTCACATGGGATATTTAATGTAAAAATAAAGATTTTTAAAACGTCCTTTTAATCCATCCACCAAAGTACTAAGTAGAAGGAGGTGGTCAAAAGTGAAATCTAGAGCTTTTGGTAATAAAAGATTTTGCTCTATAAGAGCACCAGCTAACTAAAGCTGTATATTACATAGCCTAATTGGTTATGAGATAGTTAAATGAAGATATGGAAAAATCACTCCCAATGAAAGACGTGGAAAACATAATAATTAAGGAGATAAGAGTGAAAATGAAGAGTAAAAATTCACCAAAAAGCCATATATTAAAAATACAGATATAGTGATTGCACTTATGTTGGTCATGAGACATTTACCAATAAGATGCTACAAATTTGAGATTGAGAAAGTATGCATATAGTTGGTAAGAATTTAGTATTCTCCATAAAATGAAAGCGTCAAACATCCAAAAACATGGATGCAATATATATAGTTAAGAAATGAGGTTAGCATAAAAACATAAATCTGGATTAACTCTAAACTAAAATAATTTGGGAAGGTCTTCGATATGATACTGAAGCCTTCCCATTAATACTGTAGCTATAATCCTCTAAATGGTAACTTAAAGTTGTAAGGTACTTCTCTCATAATGTTTATAGTATTTTATAGCTTTCCTGCGGTGGTATTCGAGTGAGTATAAAAAGTTATCTAAAAATATGTTGTAATAGTATTTAAAATTATGTTTGAGGGTATAGTAATATCGACAATACTCATTGAGTTCATAAGAAAAATCTACATAAGCATCTCGGTTTTTGCAAAATGAGTCATATAACGACTTACTGTCATATACTGACAAATATTTATCAAATTCACGTTCTTTAACACGGACATATTTGGAAGTCTTAAAGGAACTTATAAATATTATAAGCCAGTCTAGTGTTTGTGAGTGTTTTCTATATTTTAAAATATTTAGCACCCAATGCTCATTGTTGCACGGCTATCAGAACCATTTGCAGGATAAATAGGAACCTTCTGTAACTTCCTTACACATTCTTATCTGTAACTGCGAAAGTCCCCGATTTTTCAACTGAGAGCTTATCCTTGCACATTCTTGGCCGTCATCTTAACAATGACCTTGTATTTGCCACTTTTAAGGTATTTGGCGGTATTGTTTACAGTAAATATAAAGATGAGCCCAGATAATCTCTTATACTGATATGAAGGCTTTAATGTATCATAAAAAGCTTACCTGATGTATCATAGATATAAGCCTAATATCTGGAGGTGAATCTATGGCATCATTGTATGTAAAGTTTGCATTACAGAAGAGATTTAGGTATTTATCTGTCTTTGGATTAAATCCTTTTTATATCCCTCCAATAACTATAGGAGTACAAAAAGTTGTCAGCTCTCCAAGGAGCAGGGACTTTTTCGTTCTTATAATACAGATACTTGTTGTCGTTATGAAGCTTTTATGCTTCTCGTAATTACTGATATATAGCCTATAAAGCCTATTAATAGACAGTCTTTTCCTCAGATTCTTAAGAAGTTCTTAGGTAAAATAGCATTGTCATTTATAAACTTCATACGGGGATGCAATGAGTATCCTATTTTATCTTCGATATTACGATAGTATTCATAGGCATTTGGATTTCTATCCTGCAATATTTTTAGCTTATATAATGTAATGATTTATTCACTTCTACAGTATCATCAAACTCATAATGAAGTTTATCAAAGTCTGTTTCCCAGCAATGGGCGTTTCGTTAAGTTTAATCTATTCAAAAAGAATGCAAGTCCCTTATCGGAAAGAGTACCGTAAAAAATTGGGACCGTAGTCATTTGTATATGAGTTCACCAATCCTATCATCATCGTAATATCTTTCTGCCTTCTTATATTGTTCAGTTATTTTTCCCCGTTCTATGCTTCTTCTAAAAAGTTTTAGATATTTTCTCGCTCTACTGAGAATATTTAGAGTGTTTATAGTCTTTGTTGTATATAAGAGTATCAAGGTAAGGCATCTTGCTGTAGTCAAGCTTCTTTGCTTTTGTCTTAGCCTCAACCTTGAGGTAAGATGCTAAAAACAGGGCAAAAGAGTAGTACAAGTGCAATTAGTTTTTCTTCATAACTCGCTCCTTTCATAGTCATCAATCAGGTAAAGTAAAATTATGGAAAAAGTCACTCGTAGTTGATGAAGCATAAGGTCTTTATTTCATAGCCTATTATAACACTACAAATGACCTATATTCGTATAGATATTTAATGTTAAAGAATAAATATGAAAACCGTCCTTTAATACATCCGCCAAGGCTACTAAGTAGAAGGAGGTGGTTAAAAAAGTGAAATCAAGAGCTTTTGGCAATAAAAGATTTTGCGCTATAAGAGCACCAGATATGTAAAGCGTATATTATATAGCCTTAATTGGTTATAGATAGCTAAATGAAGATATGAAATCACTCCCAATGAAAGACGTGGGCAAAGAATAATGATTAAGGAGAAAGATTATGAGTAAATTTGAATTATTATATAGGATTCCTGATAAGATGGAATGCACGAATATGGGTGAATATCTATTGATAGCAACGGAACGTTATATTGTATTAAATCAAAACAAGACAAATCAAAGCAGTGCTTGTGACGTGATAAACAAAACTGATAAAATTGAAAAAGGTTTTGAAAAACCATCATATACATCATATGTATGAAAGATTAGGAGATGCCAATAGTCTGACTTTAAGCGGTGGTTTCCTTTATGTAGGAACAGATAAGAATTATATTGTTAAGTTATCTACTACGAAGCTAAAAGGTACTAAGCATGAAGCGGGAACAAAGATAGATATTAACTCAGGTGATGCTGATATCAGTTCAATTGCGGCTATAGGAAACAATCAATTCATAGTGCACTTTAGTAGCTATAACGACGGTCATGCAAGGCAGAGAGTTTACTTTTCTAGCAATATAACAGATACAGTTGAGTACGATGCTAAGAAAATGAAAACATTTACATATCCGAATACGCTGAAAATTGAAGTTGATAACACTGAGGCGCAGGACATGTTTTATAAAGATGGGTATTTATATTTTATACTGCAGAAAAAGATGCAAAAAGTAAGAGATTTACTAAAAGCCATATACTAAAATATAGATATAGTGATTGTGTTTATGTGGGTCAAGATACGTTTTCCAATCCATCTACAACAAAAATTTGAGATTGAAAGTATGTATATTGTTGGCAAGACTTTATTATTCTCAGCCAACGAAAGCAGTCGAACATCCCAAAACAGGGATGCAATATATAGTTAAGAATTGGAAGTTGGCTTTAATATATCAATCCGTATTAACTGAATAATTTGGGAAGGCTTCTGTATGAGAATACAAAAGCCTTCCCTGATTAATAGTTGTGGTTATAACCCTCTATATGGTATCTTAAAAGTTTAAAGGATTTGGATCTTTATAATGCTTATAATATTTTTGCAATCTCTTGTGGGGGCACTCTGAGGGAGTATAAAAATTGCCTAAGAATAGATTGTGAAGGTACTCAAAATCTTTTTCTGAGGATATAGTAATATCGACCAAACTCAGTTTGGTCATAAGAGAATCTACATAAGCACTCGGTTTTACAAAAATGAGTCATATAACAACTTGCTGTTGTCATAGACTGACAAATATTTATCAAAGTCACGCTCTTTAACGTGTACTTTCTTAGAAGTCTTAACAAATTTATAAATATTGTAAGCCAATCTAGTGTTGGTGGTATTTTCTATATTCTTAAAAATATCTAGCGCCCAATGTTCTTCATTGCACGGCTATCAGAGCCGTTTGCAGGTATATAGGAAACCCTCCTGTAACTTCCATACACATTCCTGTTTGTAACTGTGAAAGCCTCCGATTTTTCAGCGTAGAGCTCATCCTTGCCATTCTTAGCTTTCATTTTAACGATAACCTTGTATTTACCATTTTTAAGGTATTTGGCGGTATTGTTTACAGTAAATATAAATGAGCCCAGATAATTACTCTTATACTGATATGAAGGCTTTAATGTATCCACGAGGTTACCTGATTTGTCATATATGTATGCTTTAATATCAGGAGGTGAAGTTATGCGTCATCATAGGTAAAGTTTGCATTACAGAAGATGTTTAGGTATTTATCTGTCTTTGGATTAAATCCCCTTTTATATCCACCAATCACTATAGGAGTAACAAAAAGTTGTCAGTTCTCCAAGGAGCAGGGACTTTTTCATTCTTGTAGTACAGGTACTTGTTGTCGTTATGTAGTTTTTTATACTTCTCGTAATTACTGACATATAACTTGTAAATCCTGTTGATAGACAGCCTTTTTCCTCAAATCTTTAAGGGAAGTTCTTAGGTAAAATGGCACTGTCATTTATAAACTTCATACGTGATGCAATGGAATATCCTATTTTATTTTTCCATACGTTTATCATATTCATAGGATTTTGGATTTCTGTCCTTTAATATTTTTAGGCATATATATTCTAACGACTTGTTTACTTCTACTGTATCATCAAATTCATAAGAAGCTCATTAAAGTCTGTTTCCAAGTAAATGGGCGTTTCGTTAAGTTTTAACCTATTCAAAAAGAATGCAAGCCCTTTGTCGGAGAGAGTTCCATAAAAATTGGGACTATAGTCATTTGTATATGTAAGTTCGTAATCCATATCATCATCGAAATATCTTTCGCCGCCTTGAATTTTTCGGTTATTTTTCCCAGTTTTAGCAGCATCCTCTATAAGCTTTTAGATACTTTCTGACGCGCTGTAAACGCCATTTTTCTCAAAGTCTTTATTGTATATAAGCGTATCAAGATAAGGCATATTGCTGTAGTCAAGCTTTTTGTTTTGTCTTAGCCTCAGTAGCTTGAGGCAAGGTACTAAAAAAACAGGGCAAAGAGTAGTACAAGTGCAATTAGTTTTATTCTTCATAATGGGCTCCTTTTCATAGTCATCAATCAGGCACAGTAAAATCATAGAGAAGTCACTCGTAGATTGATAAAGCATAAGGTCTTTATTTCAAGTCCTATTATAACACCAAATGACAGTCTTATGTATATACTGACTAGTTAGTGTATAATTATAATTGGCAATAGCAAAAAGAAGGGTTGCTCCTTTCCCAATCATACAGTTTTTATTTTATTATTGATTTGAGAAAAATAACATAAAGGAAAAACTGTATGACTAATGCTATTGTAAAAGAAAAAGATTTCATTCAAGACCTTAGAGAAGAAAAATTTTTGAAGATGCCTGCAAGCTTGCTGTGAACACACTAAAATCATACTTGAAAACTATGATGATATTCTTTCAAAAGAGAGGGATACTTCTAAATATAGGGATAAAGGAAAGAGAAAGACTTTCGATAAAGACCGTATATGGAGATGTCGAGTATGAAAGAAGGGTGTACCAGACAAGGCTTAGAGACGGGACAAAAGCCCATGTTTATCTTCTTGATGAAAAAATGGGTATGGAGAAGATAGGCTTAATATCTACCAATCTTGCAGAGAAGATTGCCAATTCAGTTACGGAACTCCCGTACAGGGCATCTGCGGAGATGTTAAGCTCTTCTACAGGACAGACCATAAGTGCGGGAGGCGTGTGAATATAGCCCAGAAGCTTTTACTAGAGGATAACATCAGAGGAAGAACTTGATGTGAAGAAGATGAAGGCAGGCAGACCTGATGGGAAAAGGGAAATCGGAGTTCTTTTTGAGGAAATGGATGGAGTATGGCTTTCGATGCAGGGCAGAGGGCATAAACGCATGGGTAAAAAGGAGATGAAGGTCTTTACCATGTATGAAGGCTGGGATGCGGAGAAGGAAAAGGAAGGGCGCAGCACTCTAGTGGAGAAAGTGGTGTTTGCAGGCATGGATGGAAGCAGTGGATTCCACAATAAAAGAGAGATAGTGATACAGAAGAAATATAACCCTGACGAAATAGGCAGGCGTATCTTAAATGGAGATGGTGGCAGCTGGATAAAAGAGCCTTATGATGACGAGGCGGTGTTTCAGCTTGACAGATACCATATTTATCAGGAAATTTTAAGGAAAAATACAGCAAAAGCTGTACAAAAGGATATACAGAAGGCTCTTTTGATTCTGAGAAGATTGAAGAAATGTTTGATTATATACGTGAGTATATAAGAGTAAGCAAAAGCGAAGATGAAAGCGATAAAACCAGTAAAAAAGCCGAGGAGCTGTACGCCTATCTTCACAATAACAGAGAAGGGCTGCTACCGTACTACAAGCGGGGAATAAAACTCCCAGAACCTGTAGAAGGTATCATTTATAAAAACATAGGTATACAGGAGACACAAAACTGTACACTGATAACGCTGAGAATGAAGCATAGGCGCATGAGATGGTCAGAATCAGGAGCTGATAACCTGCAAAAGCTTCTGTGCAGGAAAGAAAACAAAGACCTTATAGAGACCGTCTGCCGTTACTCTGGGGAATTGATATTTGATGAGAGTCAGAGCGAGATAAAAGAGCCTCTCAGCGCTTCAAAATCACCGTTACGAGACGGTAAAGGGCTTCCATATATGGAAGTAGGCAGAGGAAGTCTTCCACTAACCGGTACACCATTAACAGCAGGTAGAAAGGCATTAAGAAATTTTATACTTGGCAACTAAAGAAAAAAATATCTGTTCAGTGCATAATCTGGGCTTGTTTGTGATACAAAAATAAAAAACAATGATAAAAGAAAAAGGTAAGGAAATTTGCCAACGAGTACTTGACACAAACTCTAAAAATAATCATTTGAAAATGTTAAAGAATAGTTATATAATATTGACTAGATTAGCCTAGATGGGCGGAAATTTTCAATGGAATGGAGTAAGGGTTATGGAAATTAAACGTGATAGTTATCTGCAACAGTTGATTTCATATCGTTTTGATGGCTTGGTAAAGGTAATCACAGGCATTAGGAGATGTGGCAAATCCTATCTGCTAAAAAATATATAGAGATTATCTGCTTGAGAATGGTGTAAAAGATGAGCAGATTATCACAATTGAGCTTGACCTTGCAAAAGATATTAAATACCGCAATCCGCTTATACTTTCATCGTATATAAGAGAAAAGGTAGAAAAAAGTAAAGAGGAGTACTATCTCTTTGTTGATGAAATACAAATGTCTGATGAGGTGGCTAACCCGTACAATCCTGACGGTAAAAGGATTACTTTTTATGATGCGCTTAATGATTTGAGAGGTCTATCAAACTTAGATGTATATGTAACCGGAAGCAACTCAAAAATGCTTTCAAGTGACATTCTTACAGAGTTTAGAGGACGAAGTGATGAAATAAGAGTACATCCGCTTAGTTTTGCTGAATATTACTCCGCCGTTGGTGGAGATAAAAATGAAGCTTTTGATGAATATGCCTTCTGTGGCGGTATGCCACTTATTTTATCAAGACCTAACGATGCCACTAAGATGAACTATCTTAAATCTTTATTCCAAGAAGTATATATTAAGGACATTGTTGAACGAAAGAGAATAGAGAGGCAGGATGTGCTTGAACAAATACTTGACTTGCTGTGCTCGTCTGTTGGCTCATTAACCAATCCAACTAAAATTGCTAATACCTTGAAGTCTAAGCAAGGCTATAGTGTGTCAGCCAATACGATTCGTACATATATCGGACATTTAGAAGATGCCTTCCTTTTTTCGGAAAGCAAGCGTTATGATGTGAAAGGAAAGTCATACTTTGATTCTCCAAACAAGTACTATAGCGAGGATATAGGCCTTAGAAATGCAAGGATAGGCTTTCGTCAACAGGAAATGACACATATATGGAGAACCCTATATATAACGAGTTAAATATAAGGCAGTTTTTAGTTGATGTCGGAGTTGTATATCAAAGAGCAGTTAATGACAATGGAAATTCAGTTCGTATTCCAGAGAAATTGATTTTGTGGTAAATTCAGGAGGAAGCGGACTTATATACAGTCAGCTTATGCGATGCCTGATGATGAAAAAGCTGAGATAGAACTAAGACCTTTTACGCTTACAGGGTGACTTTTTCCCAAAAATTGTAGTAAGAAAAGATATTGGAAAGCGCTGGTATGATGATAATGGCATCTTGAATATAAATGTTATTGATTTTCTACTGATAAAGATGTAATTTAACTAATGAATATTATAGCCTTTTTGGGCTGAAATTTCAATGAAATTCAAAGTACTAAAATGAAAACTTTCTGCTAAACCGGCATTTTTAAGGGCAGACTATAAAGAGATAAAAGTTTTGACAAAACGTATAATAACTTAGTAACGATATGCCGATATAATTAGATATAGGAAATTTTGGAAAGGAGTATTTTGCTATGAGGAATACCGGAATTAAAGGGTTCATATCAATTTTACTTTGTTTTGTTATAATTATCGGTCTGTCTGTGCCGGTTAGAGTAAGTGCAGAAGATGATAAAGAAGATAGCTGAGCTTTCAGCCGATATATAGGGGTTAAGAATGAAAACGGCGATGTACTTGTAGGCACTGCGCTTAGTAAAACAGACTTTAAGTTTACTATGCGCTATGACGGGGAAGAGAAGTTTGTTCCTCTCCCTGAGAGTGAGCTTAGCCATATAAAGCTTTCCCTCAATGCAGTTCCCATTGATGCAAAGAGTGCATTTGAGCTTGCCATAACTTATGACAATACGGCTAAGACAAAGACAGGCGAAGAGCTGGTGTATAAAATCACTATACCTAAAACCAATGAGACCTTTGATAAGATGGAGGCGACTTGGAATGGTGCAAGCAAGTATCATGTTGGAGACGCTATAAAGAAGGGTGAGATTACCCTGAGTGTGGTATATGGGGTGATTACACCTAACGGACGTACACAGACTACAAGGACTATCAGCCATAACCAGTTTTCCATTTCTCCTGAGGCCATAGTGGTTGACGGAAACAACAATATAACTGTAGAGTTTAACGGAAGAAAAACCAATGTTCAAGTCAAGGGCTATGGAGAAAAAGAGCTTGAAGTAATATATTCAGGAGACAAAAACCTTGTAGTTGGGCAGATTGTAGACACTAAGAAGATAAAAGGCAGAGCATTGTATATACCAACAATGATAAAAAGGCTGTAAAGACCTCTGACCTTTCATTTGACAATCTGGAGTGAAGGCTCCGGGTGAGAATACTGTCACAGTTACCTACGGCAATCTTAAGGGCAAGTTCGTAGTAAACGGAGTGGCAAAAACTGCTGAGAAGATGTCTGCCAAGTACACAGGGACTGACTTAGTTGGGAAGCAAGATTGACCTTCCAAGATAACCATTGAGCTTACTAATAACGACAAGACAAAAAGAAACCATAACAGCGGGCTTTACCATATCTCCGGATACGGTCAAAGAGGTAGGAGCCAATACAATCACTGTCTCCTACAAGGGCTTTAATGATACAGTAGTAATCAAGGGTACGGAGATACTCCCTACCAATATCACCGCCACATACAATGGTGGAACGGTGATAGAGGAAGCAAGATAAGTAAATCGGGCATCTTGGTTACTGCTTATTATCCCGATGGAACCAATAAGACCATATCTGATTTTGACATTTCTACGGAAACAATGAACACAGTTGGAATGCAAGAGGTTATAGTCACTTATAAAAAGCTTACAGCCACCATCTATGTTCCTGTTACAGCGAAAACGGTAACTCAGCTTGAGGCTGTGTACAATGGAGGTGCACTGGAGCAGTATGAGTCCTTAGACCGCAAGAAGCTGGTTGTGACTGCTACCTATAATGACGGAAGCAGCAGTAATGTTGAAGACTATACCATTATGTCAACTACCGCAGTAAGGTGGGAGACAATGTGTTTACGGTAAACTATGGTGCCAAGACTGCGACCTTACTGTAGAGGCATTTGCAAGAAGGATTGCAGGCGTGGGAACTCTTGAATCTACGGTAGGTGGAGGGATTACAGCTCTACACTTACTGCATTTATGACAGGATCAGTTTGTAAGGGAAGATATCAAGCTTGAGACGGAAGATTTGGAGGATGACCTTATTAAGCCGGCCATAAAGAGGGTGAATAGTACTAAGAAGTACATTGCCTTTGAAATGGATATCGACAGCTTTCAGTTTGACGAGAACCAGTATCTGACTGCAGAGCTTACGATTCCTGATGAGTTTGACCCTGCTAGGGTAGCTGTATACTTTACTCCTGACAGGAAGAAGATAATGGTACAGCAGACTGGCGGACTGGTGGCAAACAATCTCTACCGCTTTTATGCCTACAGCTCAGGCACATACGTGTTAATGGAAAATGATAACAATGATGTAACCAAGCAGGAGCTTAGGGATACAGACCAGAGAAAGCCGTTTATGGTGGTTTCCATAGATAAGAGCCCTAACTGTAGGGTACGAAGTCAAAGATAAAAGCCTTATGTTTTTATTCTCAAAGGATAAGGACGAGGAATTTACCTATGAGGTTGACAATGAAGACCTATGACTATCTCAAAGTTTGGAGAGATGACTCGCCAAAGCTACGGGAACAGTAAGTGTTACAGTAAGTGCTAAAAAGGCGGATATTCGGAGACCTATGACATCAAGATAAGTCCAAAAGAAAAAGAAGAGAAAAAGCAAATTAGAATAATAGAGGCTGCATTATAGCAGCCCTCTAAGACTTAAAAATTTTTAGTGAAAAATACTTTGGTAACTGCTATAATATGATACGTGTGTCAAAAACTTAGAAATACTACAGTAAGTGACAACAATGTAGTTCTGTATTAATAGATATACAAGATTTTTTTGAAAGGAAAATATATGTCTGATTTAGTAAAAAGAAATAGAAAAGCGTAGAACATTTGCGATTATTTCACATCCCGATGCGGGAAAAGACAACACTTACAGAGAAGCGCTGCTCACGGAGGGGCTATTAACCTGCAGGCTCTGTGAAGGCTAGAAAAACCAGCAGACATACAGTGTCGGACTCGATGGAAATAGAAAAAGCAAAGAGGTATATCTGTAACCTCTTCAGTTATGCAGTTTGAGTACGATGGTTATTGTATCAACATCCTTGACACACCGGGACATCAGGACTTCTCAGAGGATACCTACCGTACTCTTATGGCGGCGGACTCTGCGGTCATGGTGGTAGATGCGAGCAAGGGTGTGGAGGCTCAGACTATCAAGCTCTTTAAGGTCTGCGTTATGCGCCACATTCCTATATTTACCTTTGTAAACAAGCTTGACCGTGAGTATATGGACACCTTCGAGCTTATGGATCAGATAGAGAGCATACTTGGTATCAAGACCCTGTCCTATCAACTGGCTCTATAGGCTGTGGCAAGAACTTTAAGGGTGTATATGACAGGAATACTGAGACTGTTATGGAGTTTAAGGCTGCAAATGCAGGTGCTAAGGAAGTTGAGACAAGCTATTTTAACATAAAGGATGAGGAGGCAAGGACTTCTCTTGGCAATGATAACTATGAGAAGCTAATGGAGGAGCTTGAGCTTCTAGATGGAGCCTGCCCTGAGTTTGACCAGGACAAGGTAAGCAGGGGCGAATTAAGCCCTGTCTTCTTTGGCTCTGCGCTAACAAACTTCGGTGTGGAGACCTCCTTACACACTTTCTTAAGATGACCTACATACCTTCTTCAAGAATGACTGACAAGGGTGAGCTTGATCCACGCTCTGATGTGTTCTCAGCCTTTGTATTTAAGATTCAGGCAAACATGAACAAGATGCACAGGGACAGGATAGCATTTATGCGTATCTGCTCAGGCAAGTTTGAGGCAGGGATGGAAGTAAACCATGTGCAGGCAGGCAGGAAAATCCGTCTTTCGCAGCCTCAGCAGATGATGGCGCAGGAAAGAAAGATAGTGGAAGAGGCTTATGCAGGAGACATAATAGGTATCTTTGATCCGGGCATATTCTCTATAGGTGATACTGTATGCTCTCCAAATGAGAATTTTAGATTTGCAGGAATACCAACCTTTGCTCCGGAGCATTTTGCAAGGGTGCGCCAGATGGATACCATGAAGCGTAAGCAGTTTGTAAAGGGTATAGAGCAGATAGCCCAAGAGGGTGCTATCCAGATATTCCAGGAGTATAGCCGGGCTTTGAGAAATTCTTGTTGGAGCTGTAGGTGAGCTTCAGTTTGATGTGCTTAAGTTCAGGCTGTTACAGGAGTACAATGTGGAGATCCGCCTTGAAACTCTGCCTTATGAGCATATCCGCTGGATAGAGAATAAGGATGTGGATATGGACAAGCTATCCCTCACCATGGATACAAAGCGCATCAAGGACATGAAGGGCAGACCACTGCTCATCTTTACCCACCCTTGGAGCATCCAGACAGTGCTTGAGCGTAATGAGGGGCTGAAGCTTTCGGAATTTGGCAATGCGGAGATGTAAATAATTGCTTCACATCATTTATTAATCATATGATTGCATATGTAAACGAACAATGTTATAATTTGTTTAAAGGAGGCGATTTATATGGTAAATACATTAGTACAATTTAGGGTAGATGAAAGCGATAGAACTGAGGCTATAGAGATTTGTAGTAAACTTGGTATAGACTTACAATCATATTTTAGGATTTGTTTAGCTAGGCTAATTAGGAAAAGGGAATTCCATTTAAAGATAGAAGATAGAAGAGGCTAAAAGAGAACAAAGGGATTTCTGCAATGAAACGTGCAAGTAAGATTGCAAAAGAATATGGAATTTCTGATTTGTCTTTAGACGAAATTAATGAAGAAATAGAGAGGCAAGAGGCTAAGATGAAGTAGATATAATCTCAAATGGTAACTTGACAAATCTCTAATAAGAGCCGATAATTTAAATATATGTGCAGGGTCAAAAAGAATGTTATCTTTGACTTGCAAAAACGATAGGAGGAAGAACATGAAGATTACAAATATCAACAACATCGATAAGTTCTTTCAGCTGGTGGACAAGTGCAGCGGCAAGATAGAGCTTTGTAACAAATGAGGGAGACAGATTGAACCTTAAGTCAAAGCTATCTCAGTATGTGTCCTTAGCCAACATTTTTCTCATCAGGAACAATACCTGAAATGGAAATAGTTGCATACGAGCCTGAGGGGATACAAAAGAAACTCATTGAATTTATGATGAATGATAATGGCTAAGTAGTTAAAAAAATGCAATAAAACAAGGAGGGTTTTGCAGTGGATACATTATATTTTTGTTACAAAATGCTCAGAAATTCATAGGCGACCACGAGTGGAGAGCATTAAGCCTGCAGTTTTGGATGCGGCAAAGAGACTTAAGGAGAAAACCGGTGACGGAAAGGATTTCCTTGGCTGGATAGATCTCCTGTCAACTATGATAAGGAAGAGTTTGCAAGAATCAAGAAGGCAGCAGAGAAGATTAGAAATGACTCTGACATTCTTTTTGTAATCGGCATAGGCGGCTCTTACCTTGGAGCAAGAGCTGCTATTGACTTCGTAAAGCATAGCTTCTACAATGACTTACCAAAGGAGAAGCGTAAGGCTCCACAGATTTATTATGTAGGTAACAGCATGAGCGGTGCTTACATTGAGGAGCTTATAGACCTTATCGGAGACAAGGATTTCTCTGTAAATGTTATATCAAAATCAGGAACAACAACTGAGGCAGCTGTAGCCTTTAGAGTATTTAGAGAGCTTACTGAGAAGAAGTACGGCAAAGAGGGCGCAGCTAAGAGAATATATTCAACCACAGACAAGGCACGTGGTGCTCTTAAGACTCTTTCAGATGAAGAGGGCTATGAGTGCTTTGTCATCCCTGATGATGTAGGCGGACGTTTTTCAGTACTTACCGCTGTGGGACTTCTTCCTATTGCAGCCAGCGGTGCAGATATAGACAAGCTTATGGAGGGTGCTGCCCACCTTAGGGAAATCTGCTTAAATAATGACTTTAGTGAGAATCCTGCACTCCGTTATGCAGCTATAAGAAACATTCTTTACAGAAAAGGAAAGAGTGTTGAAATCCTTGCAAACTATGAGCCAAGCCTGCACTTCATATCAGAGTGGTGGAAACAGCTCTACGGAGAGAGCGAGGGCAAGGACCAGAAGGGTATCTTCCCTGCATCTGTTGACCTTACTACAGACCTTCACTCAATGGGACAGTTCATTCAGGACGGTTCAAGGCTTATGTATGAGACTGTTCTTGTTGTGGAAAAGCCTAGAAGAGATTTTACACTTAAAAGTGCTGAGAATGATATCGACTGTCTTAACTACCTCTCAGGCAAGACCATGGACTATGTAAATAAGTGCGCTATGAAGGGTACTATTGCGCTCATGTGGATGGAAATGTGCCTACACTTCTCATCGAAATACCTGAGCAGACAGAGTACCACCTTGGCGAACTTTTCTACTTCTTTGAATTTGCAGTGGGAGTAAGCGGATATATGCTTGGCATCAATCCTTTTGACCAGCCGGGCGTAGAATTCTACAAGGCAAATATGTTTAGACTCCTTGGCAAGCCTGGCGCTAAGTAAATAGTACCAATATATTAGAACTGTGTGAGCTTGCAAGTAAGCCTCAATCGAATTTTTATACTTTTGACACTTGTATCGTAAATAATAATTATTAGACTACCCCTCCTTGACATTTTTGGTTAAGGAGGGTAGAACTTAAAAATCCATTGAACACAATGTAATTTTTGTGATAAATGAGTGAATTATGTAGAAAAATAGTTGCTATCATAGAAAGGATGCATAATGAAAAAGAAACCTACAATATAACAGGTATGTCCTGCGCTTCTTGCTCTGCAGCCGTCACAAGGGCTGTAGAGAAGCTGGAAGGTGCAAAGGATGTAAATGTCAACCTTATGCAAAATAAGATGACACTAGAGCTTTCAGACGGACTTACGGATGAAATGGTCATAAAGGCAGTAGAAGATGCAGGCTATGGAGCGAGTGTAAAAAAGGACATCAAGTCTGATAGCAGTAAAAATCAGACAGATGTAGCTGGCGATTATGCAACAGAGCTTAAGCTTAGGGCGATAGTTTCATTTATCTTCATGGTCCCACTTATGTATTTTGGTATGGGAGGTATGTTTAATGCACCATTTCCAAAGGCATTTATGGGAGACGGAGGGAAGCTTCTCCTTGCGCTTACTGAACTCCTGCTTGTTATTCCGATTATTTTCACCGGAAGAAAGTTCTTTATAAGCGGATTTAAGCATCTCTTTAAGAGAAATCCCAATATGGATACCCTCATTGCGATAGGCTCAGGTACATCATTTTTATACAGCATTTATTCTCTGTATATGCTTGCCTACTTTATTTCCATAGGAGATGTGAAGTCATCCATGCCTTTTGGGATGAATCTCTACTTTGATACAGCGGGTACCATACTTACTCTCATTACCCTAGGTAAATACCTTGAAGCAAGGAGTAAGAAGAAGACTACAGAAGCTATAAGCAAGCTTGTAAATCTGATTCCCGACAAGGCAGTTATCTTAAGAGACGGCGTGGAGAGTGAGGTGTTGGTCTCCGAGGTTGTGGCAGGAGATATAGTAGTAGTAAAGGCTGGAGAGACTGTGCCTGTGGATGGTGTCATTGTAAACGGCAGTGGTGCTGTGGATGAAGCCATGGTGACAGGAGAGAGTATTCCTGTAGAGAAAAATACAGATGACAGGGTGACTGGAGGAACCATCAGCCGTTCTGGTTATTTCACCTTTAGGGCCACCAATGTAGGTGAAGATACTGCGCTTTACAAGATTATTTCCCTCGTAGAGGAGGCAGCAGGCTCAAAAGCTCCTATATCAAGACTTGCAGACAAAATCAGCGGAGTGTTTGTACCTGTGGTGCTTTGTATTTCTTTTCTTACCTTCATCATATGGCTATTTGTAAGGGAGACTTCTCCTTTGCGCTTAATATGGCGGTTGCAGTCCTTGTCATCTCCTGCCCTTGCGCACTGGGACTTGCCACTCCTGCGGCTATTATGGCTGGTACAGGAAAAGGAGCTGAGAAGGGCATTATTATAAGAAAATGTGGTAAGCTCTAGAGGTAGCACATAAGATAGACACTGTAGTTCTTGACAAGACAGGTACAATTACTGAAGAGTACCCTAAGGTAACAGATGTATTTGTAGATGGTATAATAGAGGATGAGTTTATTTCGCTTGCGGCTACCCTTGAGAGTGCCAGTCTCATCCGCTTGCATAATGCGGTTACAGAGTACGCTAAAGCTAAAAACATCGAGATAAAAAGAGCTGAAACCCTTGAAACCATAGAGGGCAGAGGAATAGCGGAGAGATTAATGGGCAAAGCCTTTATATGCAGGAAATGCAGCCTATATGGAGGAGCTTGGCATAACTGATAACGGCTTTAAGGCTAAGGCAGATGAGCTTCATAACATTGGAAAGACTGTTCTCTACTTTGCAAGAAGAAAAGAGAAGAAGGAGCTAATCGGCATCATAGCTGTAGCCGACGTGATAAAGGAAGGAAGTAAGGAGGCTGTAAGGGAGCTTAACCAGATAGGCATAGATGTGGTTATGCTTACAGGAGACAATGAGCGCACAGCCATTGCTATAGGACGTGAAACAGGAGTAAACAGAGTGGTCGCAGAGGTTAAGCCTGCGGATAAGGAAGCAGAGATAAGAAGGCTTAAGGAGCAGGGTAAGACTGTCATGATGGTTGGTGACGGAATAAATGATGCCCCAGCCCTTGCAGGAGCAGATGTGGGAGTAGCCATTGGAACCGGTGCAGATGTGGCTGTAGATACGGCTGACATCATACTTATGCACAGCGACCTAAGAGACGTGCCTTATGCAATCCTGCTAAGCAACGAAGTAGTAAAGAAGATTAAAGAGAATCTGTTCTGGGCATTATTTTACAATGCTCTTTGTATACCGGTGGCGGCAGGAGTATTCTTTGCTGCCTTTGGGCTGAGGCTTAACCCTATGATTGGTGCACTTGCGATGAGCTTTTCATCGGTATTTGTACTATCGAATTCGCTTAGACTAAGGCTTTTCACGCCTAAGTTTAAGAAGGGTAAGGCAATACCGCAGATTACAAAGAGTCAGCCTAAGCAAAATGAAACGAAGGCTCAGACAGATGAAACAAATGATAACAGTTACACAAAGGAGGATATTGTTATGGAGAAAACAATTGATATTGAAGGAATGTCTTGCGCTCACTGCGTAAAGCACGTAACAGAGGCTCTTAATGCCATAGACGGTGTGAAGGCAGAGGTAAGCCTTGAAAACAAGAACGCTAAAGTAAGCCTTCAGAAGGAAGTAAGTGATGATGTGCTGAAGGAAGCAGTTGTCAAGGCTGGTTACGAGGTAAAGGGGATACATTAAAAGTTCCGGATGACAAACTAAAGACCGGTAGCAGAAGATTCTGTCACCGGTCTTTAGTCATGCAATTATATTTTGTCATCGGCAGCTGCCCAGTTTTTTTGATACTGGGAAGGGGTAGTTCCTGTATGTTTCTTGAACTGCCTTTATAAAATGTTGCAGTACTGTCTATGCCGACTGAAGAAGCTATATCCTGTATCTTAGGAGGATTCTGCCTGCATAGAAGCGTTATGGCATAATCCATCTTTACAGTAGAAACATAAGATGAAAAGTTTGTCCCCATGTTTTTCTTAAACCAGCTGGAAAGATATACCGGAGTTATGGAAAATGCTTCAGCTACACTGCTTAATGTAAGTGGTTCGCTTAAATGTCCGTTAATATACTCTTCCATACGGCTTTTAATGTCGTACTGCTCTTTATCAGCCTTTGAAAAAAGCTTGTAAGAAAGGTCTGACAGATTTTTATACATAAAGTTTGTATTATATGCTTCATGGCCATCTGTAAACGTTGGCAGCTCAAGCTTTTTTGCAAGGCATATTTTCAAATATTGATTGTATTTCAACATAATAATGTCTCAAAAATCCGATATGCTTATAGGTGCTTCAGGATAAAATATAAGCTCAAGTTCCTTTAATATCATTTCGGGAGCATTATTTCTGGCATACTCAAATAAAAAGATTGTGTATATTCTACTGGCAGGCGTGATTTCTTAGTTGGTAAATATTGTCTGTACTATAAGTAAACTGCTTACCATTTATGACAGGAGAAGCAAGCAACGAGTTCTCTGCAAGCTTATACTCAGCATTAAGCCCGCTTATAGCAGTACAGTACTCACGAATACCTGCAAACACCTGAATATCATTATTTGAATCGGCTGTCTGTGTTTCAATTTCTTTAAGTATTTCTTCTTTATCTTCAGGCTTTGCAATCAAAGAATATGTGTATTTATTCACATACGAACTTTAGGTCAAATCTATCGACTCAGTTTTTCTCTAGCGCAGACACGAAAGATATGTCCTCATTTCCTGAATTATTTTGAATAACCAAGACAATAACCATATAATATGGGTATTTTTTCCTCTAAAGTAGCGAGAGTTTTTCTCGTCAGGCTCGGAAGTTGTACTTTAATAAATAGTATAATGCTATTCTCTCATTAATCATTCCAGAGTTATTTGTGTCTGAGCTAAGACAGTTAATTTACATAAAAGCTCATGAATCTGATTTTTCCAGTATCGCTAATTCATTATCTCCCGGAACCACCAAACTGAGAAGTAAACTTTTAAGAGGAAGATAAATCTTATAGTTTAGAAAAACAAGTAACAATGAACTTGCGAGTAGTATGACGAAGGTTATTCCCATAACTGTATACATGTAGTATAAAAGGCGACATAAGCTCGTCATTATTTACTAGAACAAGACCTATATATGGGAAAAATACTCATTTTAGAGGCAATTGAGTAATACTTTGTGTTATTACAATTAATAAAATCATTTTCAAGGGCAAGCTTAATATCTTTGTCTGAGAGAAATAGTCTGGGATTGGAGATTAGGCTTTTTCCATCTTCATCTACTACATATCCTAAGAAATCACTATCAATGGACTTATGGATGTTTGCTAACTCAGGCAGATATATCGAAGCGGCGATATATCCATGCTTTATATAGATTTTTTACATATAATGCATAAAAATTACTGTAATGATACAGTCCATCTGGCAAGTCTTTGATTGTAGATAGCTTATTATTGTCATTCTTGTTTAGAACTATATGTACAAAGTCATTTTTCAGTGTATAAGTGCCCGTTATCCTGTACAACACGTTTTGATGATTTTGTGTATAAGAAGACTGTCTTGGCATACGGAAGGGATTGCCTCAGGAGAGAAAGCTTGGATGCAGCGTTTTCAGCGTTTTCCTCAAAAAAATCCTTGCTAAGTTTATCGGTGAGTGTATATACAAGTGATGAGTCACGTATGCAAAGTGAAAATAGCGCATCCAGACGGTTCATTTCCAGCTGAAAGTCGCTGTTCAACCTGGTAAGCTTTGTGCTTGCAAGATGATATCTCTCTTTACTTAGCTGGTGACTGTACACAGCACTTGATATAAAAAACAAAACAGCAATAATTACTGCTATAGATAAATTGAGATAAATTACCCCACTATGATACTTTTTCCTTGTTCGCATTTTAAAACCCCCATTTGTAACCAACTAAATATTAGCTTGTTCTTAAATATTATCATAATTTATGTGCATATAAAGTGAAATAGATGAAATATGAGTTATCGTTTTTAATATAGGTTTCAGAAAATTAATATTAATACTAAGAAATGAAATAATAACTAAAAAAATAACGATTGATTTGAGTAAAATTGTGCGATATAGTCAAAATCAACAAAAGCGAGAAAAAGAAGATTGGTTAAAAGATTAACAAAAGATATGTATTAAAACAAATTCAAATATAAGATTAATAAAAAGAACAGGAGGAGTTTCGATGAAGAAAAAGCTTTTTAAGGAGATGCTTAGACCATAAAGAACTGATTCTCATAGTCAATTCCGGGTCTTGTTGCAGTGTTCATTTTTCATATCTACCTATGTATGGAATACTGATAGCTTCAGACTACAACCCGTGGGAGGGCTTTTTCGGTGCAAATCACTGGGTAGGGTTAAAAATACTTAAAGCAGTTTTTGCAAAATCCTTACTTATTTTCGTCTGATTAAAAACACACTCTTATTAGAGTATATACACTGTTGTGGAGTTTTCCTGCGCCTATAATTTTTGCATTGCTTATGGATCAGCTTACCAATAGTAAGTTTAAGAAGGTTGTTCAGTCAATCTCATATCTTCCATACTTTATTTCAACTGTCGTTATAGTAGGACTTGTGATTAACTTCTGTGAGTAGATGGTGTTATCAATACAATAAGAGGATTCTTTGGCGCTAAAGAAATATCGTTTATGACTGACCCAAGATATTTTAGGACGATTTTTATTGCAAGTAATATATGGCAGGGCTTAGGTTGGGGAGCAATCGTATATCTTGCAGCCTTATCAACAGTAGACCCTCAGCTGCATGAGGCAGCTACTTTGGATGGTGCAAACAGGTGGCAGAGAATCAAATATGTGTCATGGCCTGCTATCATACCAACTACAACTATTATGTTAATACTTGAGAGTGGAAAAATTATCTCGTCTGACTTTACAAAAGTTCTGCTTTTGTACAATGAGTCTACCTATGAAACAGCTGATATTATAGGGACTTATGTATACAGAGAAGGAATCTTAGGCGGAAAGTTCGAGTATACGACAGCGATTGGACTTTTGACATCTATTATATCTTTTGTATTGCTAATTACAGCTAATTTCTTCAGTAAGAAAAATTAGTGAAAACAGTTTATGGTAGGAGGTGCAGGAATGAAAGGAGCGAAGAAAAGAAAATTAGTTAAGTCTTGGCGACAGAGTATTTAATTTTACCAATGTCTTAATAATGCTAATCATTTCTTTGGTAATGCTCGCACCTATCATACACGTAGTATGTGTATCTGTATCAATAGGCTCAGAAATCCAAAAAGGTGGACTCTTCCTATACTTAGAGGATTCACAATTGAGGGATATAAAAAAGGTGCTTCAGGACAGTTTGATAGTAAGAACCTACTTAAACACAGTTATATATGCAGGATTACATACAATACTTGTAATAGTGTTAACGGCATTTACTGCATATCCGCTTACAATTAAGAGTTTTCCTTTTAAGGAAGGGAATTACTATCTTTATAACAATTACTATGTTTTTAGCGGTGGAGCCATACCTACCTACCTTCTATGAAGGGGCTGCACCTATAGACAACCCTGCAGTAATGGTCATACCGTTTGTAGTAACAGCATATAATCTTATATTATTTGGGACATTTTTGCAGGAATAAAACCCTAGTATGCGTGAATCTGCAAGAATAGACGGTGCAGGAGAATTCCTTATCCTTATGAAGATAATAATGCCGCTTTCAAACCTATTATTGCAGCCATAGCGCTTTTTACGATAGTAGGCAAGTGGAATGACTGGTATTCAGCACTCATTTACTCTTAATACACAGGATTATTATCCTGTTCAGATGATACTTAGAAAGATACTTTTTAACAGTACTGCCTTTTAATAGCATGGATCCATCCATAATGCAGATGTTCAGAAATAGCACAATTACTCCTCAAAATCTACAAATGGCTACCATAGTAGTCATAATGCTCCCAATAATGTGTATATATCCTTTTATACAGAAATACTTTGCTGCGGGCATTATGGTTGGTGGTGTAAAAGGTTAAGCCGGGGTGAGAGTGTACAATATAATAAACAGGAGGAATTTTCATGAAAAGAAAGAATCTATCAAAAATCGTAGCACTCGGAATGTGTGCGGCAATGCTGCTTTCAGGTTGTGGAGCAGACAGGAAAAAGCGGAAGTGCTCAAGTTACTTCGGGAAGAGCACCAGTGCAGCTTCAACCAATACATGGGGACTCTAAGGAAGCGTTAAAGTTTAAGGTAACTACCATTTACTTTGGCGACAAATCACCAGAGGGCACAGAGATTCAGAAAAAATGGCTTGAGATGTGTGAGAGCAAGATGGGACGTCCGCTTGATATTACCTTTGAGTATATTCATTCTGGAGACTATACAGAAAAATTACAGGTAATAAATGCCGGTGAGATTTACCTGATATTCTTACCTGCTTTAGCTCTAAAGGGAAGCACAAAGCAGATGATAGATGAATATGGTTCTAAGGGATTGTACTTGAATCTGGCAGAGCACTTAGACAAAATGCCTAATTATAAGAGCTTTTTAGACAAAGACCCTAATAGCAAGAAAAATCTCTTTACTCCTGAAGGAGCACTTTATGGTGCGTATAACCTCAGTATAACACATACCGGTTCAGCACATTGCGCAGGCTCAACTTTGATGGCTGTTAAAAACAGTGTGTTGAAGAAGCTTAATCTTCCTATTCCTACTACTTTAGACGAAGTTTACAAGACAGCTAAGGCTATTAAGGAAGCAGGTGTGTCAAAGTATCCTATAGTACAGCTTGAAGAGTGGCAGAAGCCGGAAGATGTTGTATTTGATGCATATCATACTAATGCAAAAAGATATTTTGACGGCACAAAATTCCAGTACGGACCACTTTCAGATGATTATAAGCTTGCCCTTCAGTATCTCAATAAAATATATACTGAAGGCCTGATATCTCCTGACTATTTTACATATACCACAGATATGGGGAATGCAGATTTAGAGTCCGGCTCAGCATGCATCTTCCTCTCTTCTTGGGAAGGCTACCCTGGAACATGGGCAACAGAGCGTCCTGCTGATGAATGGGTTGGAGTTCCTATTCCTACCTCAGATAAATATAAGGACAAAGCATGGCAGTTTGAAAGAGAATTTGTCAATGAATATGAATTCAATTCAAGATATGCAACAGTAGTAAATGCGCAGTCACCTGTCGCAGAAGAAATGGTCAAATTCCTTGATATACAGTATGATCAGGATATTATAGACCTCCTTAACTGGGGTATCGAAGGAAAGACATATGAAGTAAAAGATGGCAAAAAACATCTTATAATTGATAAAGAAAAGTTTGCTGAACTTGGTATGCCTGTTTCAGGAAATATGCGTTCAGGTATCTTCCCTCAGCCACAGGATATGGATTTATGGAGAATTGAGATTACCAATCCATCACCTATATACTGGGATAATAAAAATAGTGGATGAAAAGCTGGTGGCATTTGCAACCAAGGTAATGAATGCATCCAACACATCACCAACTGATGGAGCGCCTAATCCTTCAATTTCCTCAGATGAGTCAAGCGAATACGCCAATATAATGACACCTGTAGAGACTTATGCACAAGAGCAGAAGGTTAAATTCATTAAGGGCGAACGTTCATTTGACGAGTGGAATAAGTATATAGAAGAGCTTTAATAACATGGGCGATATCAATGCTGCATTAGAAATCTACAATAGTAAGCTTAGTAAAATATAAAAAGTGTGTAGGAGAAAGTGTGCCTACACACATTTTTTATACACTAATCACAAACTATTCACAAAACTACACTTTCATTTTACCAAAAAACATGATAGAATTGCAGAATACGTTACAGGAATATGACTGTAGCACAATAATATGTTTTGAAGCAAAAGAAAGGGATAATCAGTAATGAAAAAGAGTATATTTGATGACTGCTATCAGTGCGGTAGCAATAGCGTTAACTGCTTGTGGAGGTAATTCCGGCAGTAGTAAGAGCGGAAGCACAGGCTCAGCATCCGGTTCTGCAGTTAGTAGCGGTTCGGCTGCTACAGGCTCAGCTGTAGATAACGGTGCAGTTATAGAGTTCAATCCTTCGGATTACATAGAGAAACTCGCTAACTACAAGGGTGTGGAGTATACCAAGGTAGATACAGTTGTAACTGATGCAGAGGTAGAAGAAAAGGTAAAAGAGTTCCTTAAGAACTATCCTGAGAAGATTACCGATAGAGAGATTAAAAAAGGTGATACTGTCAACATAGACTATGAGGGTAAGAAAGACGGAGTAGCCTTTGACGGAGGAACTGCAAAGGGAACTGACCTTAATATCGGTTCAGGAAGCTTTATTCCCGGCTTTGAAGATGGACTCATAGGCAAGAAGCCGGGTGAGACCGTTGACCTTAACCTTACCTTCCCAAAGGACTATCATAGTGAGGAATTAAAGGGTGCTAAGGTAGTATTTACAGTTAAGATTAACTACATTGTAGGAAATGCTCCTAAGAAGTTAACTGATGAGCTGGTCAAAGAGAACACAGAGTTTGCAACAAGTGCAGACTATGAAGAAGATGTAAGAAAGAAGCTTGAAGAGAGCAAGAAAGACGCTGCCAAAGAGAGCATTCAGAGAGAAGTTATAGAAAAGGTAGTTACAGAAAGTGCGGTAAAATCAGTGCCTAAGGAAGCAGAGGACAGATACTATACACAGATTATGAACTACTGGAACAACTTAGCTGCTCAGTATGGACTCAAGTTAGAGGACATCGTTAAGAACCAGTTTAAGCTCACTGAGGAAGAATTTGATAAAGAAGTAAAGGCTCAGGCAACAAACAGTGCAAAACAGCTTGTAGTTGTTAGAGCTATAGCAGAAGCTGAGAAGCTTGAAGTATCTGATGATGAATATAAGACTGCACTCAATACCTACTATGAGAACAGCGGTGCAAAGGGCAGTATAGATGTTGCAGCCTATGAGAGCCAGGTAGGTAAGGGCAATCTTATGGATTTGATTCTTCTTGATAAGGTAGGAGCTTATATAGTAAAGAACGGAAAAGAAGTAGCTGCAAAGACAGAAACAAAGACCAAATAATTCAGGTTAAATGAATAGAGGCTGTAGCACCAATGTTTTGTAAGTGTTACAGCCTCTATGCTATTCTAAAATTACTCACCCCTCAACTACTGCCAAATGCAGCCCTTCTTTAGCATAAGAAGTAGATTCTCTTTGAATGAGCTCTGGTCTAAGAAGGTTACGGCTTATTGCCATATTATGTGTTAGGATTGAATTAAGAGCGAAAAAACCGGATCTGCCAAGCAGCTCACGCTCTTGCCGAACTGTTGTAAGAGGCGGAGAAAGGAGGGAAGCAAGCGGGATATCGTCTATGCCTACTACACTTATATCACCGGGAACGGACAGCCCCCTTCCCATAAGCTCTGTATATACACCTGATGCAATCACATCATTGCCACAGATGATGGCTGTCGCACCTTTATTTAAAAAACTGTCTATATGGTCCTCCGCTACCCTTGCAACAAAGTAGGCGTATATGGCCTGGCCATCATCTACTGTAAGTTTTCTCTTATTCATACTGTTATAAAAGCCTTCCATTCTCTGTTCGGTAATAAGAGAATTCTTAGATCCGTTTAAGAAGGCTATTTTTCTATGTCCCAAACGATAAAGATGTGAAACTATGAGTTCCATTATTTCTGCGCTGTCAGTGCCTACATAGCAGGTGTTAGGATTCTTAGATACATAGTTGTCAAAAAGTACTGTCGGAATAGTAGTAGTCTTAAACTCTTTTAGCCAAGGATCCTCTAGGGCAAAGCCCACACAAAAAGAACCTGTAAAGCCATTTCTAAACATAAACGAATCATAAGGCTCATTAGACTGAAAAGCAGGAGTAATTGGGAGAAGAGCGACATCAAAGCCTTCCTTTACCGCCTCCTGTCTAAAGCCTGACACTATATCATATCCAAACTGCCCCGAAGACTCATAATCCATATTTTCCATAAATATACATAGCTTTTTGCCACTTCCATGTGCTTTAGCTTGATGCTCTTGTACCCCATTGCAATGGCTGTATTTACAATCTTTTGTTTAAAGTCTCACTTACATCCGGAGCGTTGTTAGCTACTTTGAGACTGTTCCTGTGAAACTCCAAGCTCTTTAGCTATATCCTTGATAGTAACCATATAAAACCTTCCTCAGTGCTTACGAAAATTTACGAAATTAGTATAATATTATTTTGTCTAATTTGCAATAGTAATTAAGAAAAAAAGTGTAAAAATAATTAAACAAAATGCAGAAATGATATGACAATTAGAGGCATTAAAAAGTTTAAAATAGATTATAGTGCTAAATGCACAAAAATATTGACAATCAGCCGAGATAATGATAACATAAGACGAAAATAAGGTTTCGTAAAAGTTTTCGAAACTTTACGAATATATTTCGTTAATTGGTGAGTCCTGTTTTTTCTGTGGCGGCAGGAAAAACAGCAGGAATATCATAAAACGGAATATATTCTAACATCAAAGGAGGATAATTCAAATGAGAAAGTCAAAAAAATTCTTGTCACTTATGCTTGCAGCGGTGATGGCAGCTTCTCTTGTAGGCTGTGGAAAGTCATCTGACACAAAGACAAGCAGTGCGGCTAAATCAGGAAGCACAGCTGCTTCAACAACTTCTGCAGCAAAGTCAGGAAGTGCAGCTTCTACAGATGAAGAGGCAGTAGAGGCTACAATCACAGTATGGAGCCCACAGGAGGATCAGGCTAAGGAGAGCGGAAACTGGCTTGGCACCATGTGCGATAAGTTTGCAGCGGCTCATCCTAACTGGAAGCTTACATTTAAGTATGGCGTTTGCCCTGAGGGTGAAGCAAAGAATCAGGTAACACAGGATCCTAGCGCAGCAGCAGATGTATATATGCTTGCCAATGATAACATCGGTGACCTTGTTGCAGCAAAGGCTATCTCAAAGCTTGGCGGAACTGCTCTTGATGCTGTAAAGTCACAGAATACAGATCTTATTGTAAATACAGTTACTTATGAGGGCGGTGTTTACGCAGTACCTTTTACATCAAATACCTGGTTTATGTATTACGACAAGAGAGTTTTCTCTGAGGATGATGTAAAGAGCCTTGACAAAATGCTTGAGAAGGGTAAGGTTTCTTTCCCACTTAGCAACAGCTGGTATATCATAGCTTTCTATGCAGGCAATGGTTGTACACTTTTTGGCGATAAAAATGATGCTTCTGCAGGTATCGACTTCAGTGGTGAAAAGGCAGTTGCAGCTACAAAGTATCTTGTAAATCTCGTAAAGAATAAGAATTTCTCTAATGATGCTGACGGTTCAGGTATTAAGGGGCTTAAGAGTGGAAGCGTTAATGCAATATTTAGTGGTACTTGGGATTATAACAACGTAGCTGATGCCATTGGTGCTGAAAACGTTGGTATAGTTCAGCTTCCTACAGCTAAGATTGATGGAAAAGAAGTTCAGCTTAAGAGCTTTGCAGGTTCTAAGGCAATTGGTGTAAACCCTAATACAAAGAACCCTCAGGTAGCAGTTGCACTTGCTTCTTTCCTTGGAAGCCCAGAGGCTCAGAAAGAGCACTACAAGACAAGGCATACTATACCTACGGATAAGTCTCTTCTTGAAGATCCTGAAATCGCTGCTGATGCTCTTGCAACAGCACAGGGTAATACAATTGCCAATACTTCTATCATGCAGCCATTCGTAGCCGGTATGTCTAGCTACTGGTCAAATGCTGAAAATATGGGTAAGGCTATCCTCTCAGGTGATGTAACAGAGAAAAACGCAGCAGAAAAGACAGAAGCTTAAACACTGCATTTAATACAAAAATAATAAGATATGATATAAAGTTACAGACTGCAGACAGTATCTGCGGTCTGTAGCCGGATATTATTATAGATGCGTGTTCAGAGTAAGGGCACGCATTTTATAATAAAAAGAAGTTTATGAGGAAGGGAAACCATTTACACGAAAAAACAGATGTGTGGGGATAAAACATGGAAGATGTGAAATTCTTTAAGGCACTAGCGAAAGGCGATATTTTCACCAAGCTCTCCCTTGTTATACTGGGACTTGGCAATCTGGTACGCGGGCAGATAATAAAGGGGCTTATGTTCTTGGGACTGGAAGCCGCCTATATTTACTATCTGATTAATACCGGTATCTATGATTTTTGGAAGATTTATTACTCTTGGTGCAATCCTCAGGAGGAAGTATGGAACGAAAAAGAAGCAGATATATGAATATACTGCCGGCGACAATACTGTACTTATGCTTCTTTATGGTATATTTGTTATAGTTATTACCCTGTTTTTCATAGTTGTTGTAGTATCTGCGGTAAAGAGTTCCTATGAAGCTGAGCTTAGAAAGAAGGCAGGAAAGAAGCCTCTAAGCTTTGTAGAAGATGTAAAGAATCTTTTTGATACGGACTTACATAAGCTGCTTATGACGCCTCCGTTTATCGGAATTGTGTTATTTACCATCATGCCTCTTCTTTATGATAAGCATGGCATTTACAAGCTATTCGGTGAAGGGAGACCATCTGGTACTCTTTAACTGGGTAGGGCTTGACAACTTTAAGGATGTGCTTACACTCGGAAGTGAAGTGGGTAAGTCGTTCTGGGGAGTTTTAATTTGGACAGTCGTGTGGGCGGTGTTTGCTACCACACTTAACTATATACTGGGTATGATTTTAGGTCTCATCATAAACAGAAAAGGTACTAAATTCAAGGGGTTCTGGAGATTCTGCTTTATATTATCTATAGCAGTTCCGCAGTTTGTTTCTCTTATGATAATGAGAACCATGCTTCAGCCACAGGGTGACGTTAACCTTTTGCTTAGGGCACTTGGAATACTGGGTGAGGGTAAGTACCTTCCGTTCTTTGAGAATGCGACCTGGGCAAGAATCACAGTTATTGTAATCAACCTTTGGGTAGGTATCCCATATACGCTTTTACAGGTAACAGGAATCTTGCAGAATATTCCTGAGGAGCTTTATGAGGCAGCAAGGGTGGATGGTGCCAATACAGTGACCATATTCTGGAAGATAACCCTTCCTTACATGCTCTTTGTAACAACACCTTATCTTATCACACAGTTTACAGGTAACATCAATAACTTTAACGTTATCTACCTGCTCTCAGGAGGTGCTCCTGTAGATGTCGGCGACACTGCCGGTAAGACAGACCTTCTTATCACCTGGCTGTATAAGCTTACGGTTGATAAGCAGTACTTTAATACAGGTGCAGTTATAGGTATTATTACCTTCATTATACTTTCCATAGTGGCACTCATAACCTACCACAGGAGTGGATCTTATAAGAATGAGGAGGCGTTCAAATAATGGATAATAAAGTAAAAATGTCATCTTCATATAGGGCTCAGTCAGGTAATGACCAATGTATTTGTACATATATTTTTGGCTGTGCTTGCGGCAATATGGGTACTTCCTGTAGTTTGGGTTGTACTTAAGAGTCTTACACCTAAGGGCAGTTCGGGTATATTCCCTGATAAGCTAAGCTTTGAGAACTACACAAAGCTTTTCACTGATACAGCCATACTGAACTTCCCCTAAGATGTTTATGAACACCTTTATAATTGCAGTTTTTTCCTGCCTTGTATCGACAGTATTTGTGCTGCGTAAGCTACTGTCTTTCAAGACTTCGATTTAAGGCAAGAAAGCCATTTATGAACATGGCTATGATACTCGGGCTCTTTCCCGGGAATTATGGCTATTGTGGCTGTGTACTATATCATCAAGTCACTTGGTCTTTCACAGGGACCTATGATTAGGGTTGCTCTTGTACTCATATACTCAGCCAGTTCCGGACTGGGCTTCTACATAGCAAAGGGCTTCTTTGATACAGTGCCTAAGGCACTTGACGAGGCTGCCATGATAGACGGTGCTACCAAATGGGAGGTATTCACCAAGGTAACTATTCCTCTATCAAAGCCTGTTATTGTATTTACAGTACTTACAGCCTTCATATCACCTTGGGTAGACTTTATTGCCGCAAAGGTTATCTGTAGGGCAGAAGCTGATTACTTTACAGTTTCTATCGGACTGTGGCAGATGCTTAGCAAGGAGTATATCATTGACTGGTATACAAGATTTGCAGCAGGAGCAGTGTGCATCTCCATTCCTATAGCTGTCCTCTTCATTTACTTACAGAAGTTCTATGTAAATGGAATGGGTGGAGCCGTAAAGGGCTAATGTAAAAAAGTGAAATATTTTCATCTAAAATTATTGG
>BNJU01001336.1_pt1 | contig 75287 bp, 102 predicted proteins | sample 8539281 | NCBI WGS metagenome assembly BNJU01 (sample SAMD00202456, study PRJDB9452) | human saliva metagenome | isolation source: human saliva | place: Japan
CGCTTCATTAGCGTTACATTCTCACGAATCGTTGTCGTGAAGACATGTGGTTTTTGAGCGATATAGACCATTTGACGATATAACTCATTATAGGACTGTTTCTTCACATCGACTCCAGCAAGCCTCACTTCACCTAAATACTCCGTTAACTTAGCAGCGATAATATTTAACAGTGTTGATTTCCCTGTTCCGCTCTCGCCAGTAATCGCATATTTTTGCCCTTCGTTAAATCCAAGAGACACATGATTTAAAAATCACCTTTTTCTCCGTAGTTAAATGAAACATCCTTCACTTCAATCAGAGTGCTTGGTTCCACTTCTGGCGCTTCCTCTACAAGGGATGCAGGTTCTAATTGCTCATATTTTTTAAACAATGAATTTGTACTCTTAATAGAACCAATCTTCTGACTAATATTGCCTAGCACATTGAAGATGGTGCTACTTAATGCCATCGATGCTAGAATACTCCCGATACTTACTTCGCCAATATAAGCTAAGTATCCCGTTAATATAAAAACGGAAATTTGACTAAAGACATTCCCGATACCGCCACTAACGGCAACTTTTGCCATCGTTTTACTATAGTCGCGATGCGTATCTCCTACTTCAACCGATTTTTCATGGATTTTGTCTCTCAAATACGCTAACTTACGAAAGACGAATAGCGTATCATATCCACTCAATAAGTCCGAAATGGATTTTGCGAATTTTTCATTGGCTTCTGACACTTTGATCGTTTTTATCTGTCAGTTCTGCTGAGAACAAAGCTGGCAACACAGCCATGATGACAATACAGATAGCCGCTAGTAAGACGATAGACCAGTGATACATAAACAAGGCTACCGCTGAAATCACCGCTGAGATAATGCCTCCGATAACTTCAAAGGTTGGATTAATCGCATTCCCTTTTATCTGTTCCAAGTCACTTGTAAACCATGAAATATAGGTTTGACTATTCTTTTCATAAAAGCGTCCATAAGACGTCTCTTCAATAGAATGACTAATACGATCGCGTAACCACGTTGCTACTTTTTGATTAAAGTAGGCTTGATAGCGAATCAACATATACGTAAACAATAGATAAAATGCAAAAAAATAACAACTAAACAAATAGCCTTATAAAAAGAAATTATGAATATCCATGTTTACTAAAGTATCTAAAGTCTGCGCATTAACGACACTGGATACAAGCTCCGCCCCTGCAATGAGGGTGAGCAACGTGACCATGATGAACACTTCTTTTTTTAAACTTTCTGAAAAAAACAACCTTCATACACACTCGCTCCACTTCAAAATGATGATTCTGTTCATAGTGTAACATTGTCTTAATCCAATGTATATAGGACTTTTGTAGGAAAATAAAAGAAAAGTGAGGATTTTCAGAGCCTCACTTCCTTATATTTTTTAGTCTTATGCCAATGAACACAATGGAGAAGACCACCCCTGCAAAAGCTCCTATCACAAGCGGGATTCCATGTTGTAGGGCTGGTAATAAACTGAATCGGTAAAATAGCTCCCTAACTGATACCCTTGAATACTCAAATAGCAAAGTATAAAGAGGACAACCGTCGAAATCATCGTATCTTTCACCCAAGAAAAAAGAAGCATTTGCGCAATGAATAAGCCAACAATTGCTAGCAATGGATATCCAATCGCCAATAAGATTCCTCGAACTGCTGAAATAAAGATTGTTTCCCCATTAGTCACATACGATACAGGAAACAGAAATATTCTCTTGAATTAGGATTCCATATGCCACTACAGGCAGAATCACCAGCAGACTAGGAAAAACATAAAAGTATTTCAAAGAATAAACCGTTTCTGTCAATAATTCTTCTTTATTAGAAATCGGCACTACTTCTAGTAGCGTTCGGTGTCGTTGTTTTCTTTCTAAATATCCCCCAACTTGTACAAGGAAAAGGAAAACAAGGATTCCGTAACCAAGAAGTTGGAAAATCGTCTGTATAAAATCACCATACTGGTAATAGGTTTGGTAGGATATCTCTTTTCCAACTAAATAATGGAATAATTGGAGTTTAGCTTTAATTTGCATAGGACTCTCTAACGAATCCGTCCATTCATGTGACCCACGTCCTAGAAGAGACTCAACCAATTCCAACCGCTTTTCATAAATCGGAATCAAGCGTTCCGTTTTCCCCTTCACTGTATAAATCCCATTTTCTTGTGCATAGGTTTGGTAAAGCGCCTGGAAAGTAGTATTCATCTCTTTCTTTGTATCTTCATCAATCGTCACTTGATTCTCAAACGAATCTTTCAGATCATCTATCTGAGCAAATTGTCGTTCAATCACATCTCTTAAGGCCGGTTTTCCTGTAACGTGATGATATCCCATGACAAGCGCCGCAACTACTAAAGATAATAAGCGGTATCTTATAGAAAAATCCTCTTTTCTTTAAATGCATTCTATCTAATTGAACCCATCTACTCATACCGAACCTCCTCGTCTCTGACGCTCTTGCCAGCATGAAGTTCCAACTGTGAATAAGAAGAATACGAACGCTCCTACAAGTAAACTGGCACATCCGTTTGAAATCGTAAACGTACCCGCCGCGTAAAAATCATCTTTCATTCCTTGGATTACAGAGCCAAAGTTCACATAGTACAGTGGCAACTTGTCTGCAAAAGAAGGATAAATCTTCATTGAACGGAAGATAGGCTCTGCCCAAATAACCATCAGCCCTGCGATAAACCCTACCATCTTATTTCTACTCAACTGATTACACCATGCAACGAGATTGATTAAGAATAGGAACACACACGCTGCAAAGAGTAGGACGATTCCGATAAATTGTAACGGAAGCAGGAGCTCCTCCTCCTCCCCACGAAATACAAGAAACGGCGAAGTGAGGTTGTCCCAGCCAAAAGATATGCTCTGTACTAAGAAAACTACAAATAAAGCAAGAATTACAAGCGACATATTCACAACCCAGTAACTACTGATCTTTTGTAATAAATATTTCCAATGACGAATCGGCTTCACAGCTAACATACTGCGATGCTTCCAATCATCTAAAAGGATAGGACTGATAAATAGTAGCAAGATTGAAAATAGAACTGGCAACCAATACATCATCGGTTCATTATATTTTGTCCATTCCATCCAAAATATTCGATTGACCATTTGTAAAATATCGTCTAATTGATAGCGACCCTGTTCGTCTAAAGAACGAAACTCCATTAAATGTTGTTTGACATTCTTATACTCTAACTGTTCCTGCTTACTAGGATTAAATCCAATTGTATTATAAATCGGAAGGGGCGATTGTTCTTTATCTCTTAATTCAAGTCGCAACTCCCAAAAAAATGAATCTGTTCTTTTATATAAGTTTTATAATCTTGGTTTTGAAACGCTGTTACTGAACGATGATAAGCAACTGCATTCTCTAGCCATTTTTCCTCTGTTTCCGTTAAACTTCTGTTCTTCGCTTCCTCTTCATATTCATTGATTAGTATCAAATGAATTTTATCTCCTTGATTTAAAGTGCTATTCAAAAGTTCATTGAGAGAAGATTTTTGTTGAAAATTCATCACTAGAAAAAAACAACCATCAGCAGCAAACAACCGATGAACTGAATTTTCATTAATCTATTTCGAACAATCAACAGTAATTGTGTTTTCATGCTATCTTCTCCTCTCTTTTTAAACTTTCGATTGTACTATCCGTACAGTTCTTTATAAAGTGCGTAACAACCTTTTGTTCCAATCTTAATTTCACTACATTGATGGATGTTTTCTAGTATCCACTTCCATTTTTCTTTTGGAAGCTCACCCTCCGTAAGGTGAATGCTAAGTTGTCTTTCTTCGCTATTCAGCCTTTCTACTTCTCTTGGATATTGCTCTACAAACTTTTCGAAATACGCTTTGGAAACAAAGGTCAATTGAAGTGTATCAACGCCTTCTTTATGCGGTGCATATTCCAAGGCGATTCGTTTCTCTTTCATAAAATAAATCTTGTCGGCAATCGAATCGAGATTGTTCAGTAAATGAGAGGCCATCACGATCGTTTTCCCCTCATCCCGTAACTGTCTCAACACTTTAGAAATCAATTCCACATTATCCGGATCTAAACCGTTCATCACTTCATCCACAAGCATATAGTCTGCTTTTGTAACCAGCACTAATGCAAAACAAAGACGTTGCCGCATCCCTAGTGAATACCCACCCACTTTTTGAAGAATATAGTCTTCCATTTTCAACTGCTCGACCACGGCTTGAACAGTTCCAGCAGCTACCTTCCACATCGAAGCATAGAAATTCAAATGCTCGATTCCATTTAATTCATCGTATAATTCAGATTGATCAGGCATTTTCACGATATGCTGTCTCATAAATAGTGTATCAGTCGTATATTTCTTTCCTTGATAAGATACCGAAATACCGTTATTTCTTAAGTGGCCAGATAGTATTTGGATAAGCGTAGATTTTCCTACGCCATTCGGTGCTACTAGTCCAATAATTTGAGATGATGGAAGCTCTAAGTCAATCTGATTTAGAATCTCTTTTTTTCCATATGAAAAAAATTCTGAATATGAACTTCTAGCATTCGAGTGACTCCTTTCCTTATTGGATCTACTTTATGCGTTTGTTAACGCTTCCTTTATTGATATTATAGCAAATTTTTCTTTTAAAAATAGAGTTCTTTTGTAGATTTCAATCAAAATCCTATAAAAAAATATCGACTTTTCGTTAGATTTTTATACAAAAAAACCACACCTCTATTCTGAGGTGCGGTCCATCTATTTCATTATGCTTTTGTTTTTTCAGCGCGGTCACGTTTCATTTGGCTTGAACGTAATTGTCCGCAGGCTGCTTCGATATCATGTCCGAATTCTTTACGAACGACACAGTTGATGTGGTTTTTCTTCAAGACATCGTAGAAGGCTACTACGCGTTCTTTTCCACTACGTTCATATTGGTCATGTTCACGAACTTTGTTATACGGAATTAAGTTGACATATGAAAGACGTTTCTTATCCGCAAGAAGGTCGGCCAATTGTTGCGCTTGTTCCACAGAGTCATTCACGTGATCGAGCATGATGTACTCGAAGGTTACACGACGATTCGTTTTTGCGATATATTTATTGATTGCATCCATCACAACTTCGATTGGATATTTACGGTTGATACGCATGATACGAGAACGTGTATCGTTATCTGGCGCATGAAGCGACAACGCTAGGTTGACTTGTAATCCTTCGTCTGCGAACTCGCGAATTTTTGGAGCCAAACCACTTGTAGATACAGTGATATGACGAGCCCCGATAGCAAGTCCTTTATCAGAGTTGACCACTTTCAAGAACTTAATCACGTTATCATAGTTATCGAATGGTTCCCCAATTCCCATGACTACGATATGGCTGACACGGTCCCCAGGAGACACTTCGTCTAAAGTACGTTGCACGTGCATCACTTGCGCTACGATTTCCCCAGCAACAAGGTCACGTTGTTTTGCGATAATTCCGCTGGCACAGAAAGTACAACCGATATTACATCCTACTTGTGTCGTCACACAGATGGATAAGCCGTATTCTTGTGGCATTAGTACCGTTTCGATTAAGAGGCCATCTGCTAATTCAAAGAGGAATTTACGTGTTCCGTCTGTTGATTGTTGTTTGATACGTTCGTTTAACACTGGGAATGTGAACTCTTCTTGTAATTGTTCGATTAGTGATTTGGCAAGTTTGTCATTTCTTCAAAACTGGTTACACGTTTGCGGTAAAGCCAGTCCCATAATTGACCTGCTCTGAATTTCTTTTCGCCTTTTGCTTCAAACCAAGCTGTTAGCTCTTCTAGTGGCATGCCATAAATAATCGGTTTTCCTTCATATTGACGAACCACTCGTCCAATTTTTCTAACCATATCTATTCCTCTTTCCTATACTTGAAATGCTCTAATGATTGTTTCTCTATTCGCATGAGCGCTTAATAACACCGATAATTTCACACGAGCCTTTTGTCCGCTAAGTCCTGTTGTGAAAATCACCCCTGCTTCATGAAGCTGTTTGCCTCCACCAAGATAATTATATACATCGTAGGTCACACCGTTAAATGCACGCGATACGAGCACGACTGGAATTCCTTTATCCAAGCAACGTTGCAACCCAGGAAGTGCCATTGGTGGGAGATTTCCTGCCCCAAGAGCTTCGATGACTACTCCATTGGCATCTGAATCGGCAATGGCATCAAATAACATGGAATCCATTCCAGCATATGCTTTTAATAAGTATACCTTATCCAAGAGTTCTTTAATTGGATAATATTCATGATGTAAGAATTTTTGGAAGTAAATCACTTCACTCTTGGATACTAAGCCAAGTGGCCCAAAAGTTGGTGTTTGGAAAGTCGCTACGTTCGTTGTATGCGTCTTTGTTACATACGTTGCCGCATGGACTTCATCGTTCATCACGACAAGAACACCTTTGTCCACACTTTCTGGACTCGTTACCGTAATAATGGCACTGCGCAAGTTCGCTAACCCGTCCGCTCCGATTTCATTGCTTGAACGCATTGCTCCCGTTAAAACAATCGGGAATTTTCCGTCTGTTGTTAACTCTAGAAAATACGCTGTTTCTTCTAATGTATCGGTACCGTGAGTCACCACCGCTCCGTCAAAGCCTTCTTGTTGCGCTTTTAGAATTCGCTTTTGAACTTCCCACATTTTTTCCTCCGTCATATGTGGAGACGGAAGGTTAAATAGATCCTCTACGACGACACTTGCGATTGGGGCAAAAATGGTGTCGGAGTTGGTTAATGGGTTTGTGCTTGTTGGGGTTACGTTACCGGTTGAGCGGTCTTCACTCATGGCAATCGTACCACCGGTATTGATAACGATAATTTTCTTCATGGCGCTACTACTTTCTTTCATTTTCTCTTTACATAGGATACCACAAAATAGTAAAGAGTGCCGAAGTATTTGTAGTAAATACGCACTTTTCTTTTTCGGGTTTCTTCATAGTAACGGTAATGGGGTACCGGTTCGAGCCCCGTGGTCTCTCTCATTTAAAGCCTCAAAGCAGGAGTAAAAAATAAATTTCTAACTCCTGCTAACTCGCATTTAATACTATTCCCCATTACTATTACTATAGAACCCGAAAAAAAAGTGCGTATTCACTTTTCTGCTTTGATAAAAAAATGAAAAAGTGTTGCGCTACTCAGTTTGAAGGAACCTGTGCAGGGTGTTAGAAAGTGCATAGCGACGGCGTTTTTGAGAGGTTTGAACTATCTAAAGTAAGACATCACTGGAAAAAATTTTTTGATTTTTCTCGGAATTTCTACTACTCTCTTCCGAAATTGTGCAATCGACCTAAAACGGGGATGTTGAATATACCGCTAAAAACCGCATCATTTCAACCTTTATATTTTACTTTTAATTTTAAAATTTAAAATGTAACATATATGCTACATTTTTATTTTTTGCATCTTCAACAAAAAAACCGCAGCCTTATACAGGCTACGGTTTTCGCTTTATTTGATTGTGTATTGACGTTGATGGTTAACAACGGCTGTTAATGTAATCGGGCTGTTGTCTTCACGTGTGAAAGTTTGTTCACCGCTTGCGTCCACCACTTCTGTGAAGATTTCTTCGTATTCTTCTACTGTCAACATTTTGCGGTTTTCTAGTAACGCTTTATGTTCTGCGATGTGCAATTGGTTTTCGAAGCCTTCGACTAATTCGCCGGCGAAGAATTCCCCAACGGCTCCTGATCCATAGCTGAAGAATCCAATGCGGTCTCCGGCTACTAATACAGAACTGTTTCTAATAATGAGATGAAACTTAAGAATAATGAACCTGTGTAGATGTTTCCGATTTGGCGGTTATACACGGCTGCTTCTTGGTAACGCGCTGTAAAGCGTTCTTGTTCCTCTTCGCTCATTTCTTCTAGGAATGGCTTGAAGGCTTTCATCCCCATTTTTGTATATGGTAAATGGAAACAAATCGCGTCAAAGTCTGAGAACTGCGCATTTGTTTTTGCTTGATAGTCGTTCCATACTTCTGCAAAGAAACGGATGTATTGCTCGTTTGAGAATTTCCCGTCTACCATTGGATACGCTGCATAGTTTGGTCTCCAGAAGTCCATCACGTCATCTGTGAACAAGCTTGTTTCATTATCTAAAACGAGTAAACGAGGGTCAGCGGAAACAACCATTGCGACTGCACCAGCACCTTGTGTTGGTTCCCCGCCAGAGTTTAATCCGTATTTAGCAATGTCACTTGCGATGACTAATACTCTTGAAGTTGGGTTTAAGGCAATATGCCCTTTAGCTAATTGTAAGGCAGCTGTTGCCCCGTAGCAGGCATGTTTTAATTCTACACTACGAACACGGTTTGATAATCCAAGCATGCGTTGCATATAAACAGCAGCAGATTTTGATTGATCGATTCCTGTTTCTGTCCCAAATAAAATCATATCAATATCTTCACGGTCTTTATCATCAATGATTGATAACGCAGCATTTGCGGCTAAAGTCACGATATCTTGCGTCACTGGTGCTACTGCCATTGTAGACTGGCCAATTCCAATCGTGTACTTTAGCTGGCTCTACTCCACGCGCCACTGCTAGTGTTTCCATATCTAATGCAGTTGGTGGTACGAAGAAGCCAATCTTATCTATCCCTATATTCATTGTTTTATTGTTCTCCTTTTACGAATAAAGCTCTCCAAACACAAATAGAGCTTCCTGTTCTTTCTTAGCACACACTATAGTAGCAAAAATTCGCCGTTAGGACAATTGAATTCACCAAATGTTAGGGAATTTAAACAATTCTTTACTAATTATTTGTACTAAATTGATAGGTTTCTTATGCAAAATCTTATAGAATAGAAACGAAATAGGAAATATAGACTGGAAAGGAATGAAAATATGAACGGAAATGATATCGTCATCGTGAGTGCCACACGTACTGCGATTGGTAAATTTGGCGGGCAATTTGCTACAACTTCCGCAATCGAACTAGGAACAACGGTCGCAAAAGCTGCCATCCAAAAAGCGAATCTTTCACCTGAACAAATTGATACAGTCATCTTTGGAAATGTCTTACAAGCAGGCCTTGGACAAAATCCAGCTCGTCAAGTCGGACTAGGCGCTGGACTGAACCATGCAAGTACTGCCGTTACAGTTAATGAAGTCTGTGGTTCTGGACTAAAAGCCATTATTTCAGCCGCGCAAGCCCTTCGACTAGGAGATGCTAAAATCGTCTTAGCCGGCGGTATGGAAAATATGAGTCTCGCGCCACATTTATTACAACAACGCTTTGCTCCCAAAAATGGTCCTGTGACATTAGTAGACTCTTTATTTAATGATGGATTAACGGACGCCTACTCACAAGACGCGATGGGAATTACCGCTGAAAATATCGTTGAAAAATACGGATTTACCCGCGAAGAACAAGACGCTTTCGCTGTGGCTTCTCAACAAAAAGCCGCTAAAGCACAAGCAGAAGGACGTTTCGCTAGCGAAATCACTCCTGTAGCAGTCTTCAATCGCAAAACAAAATCCGACGACTTAAAAGTAACGGACGAATTCATCCGTCCAAACACGAATCTTGAGAGTCTTGCTGGTCTCAAACCTTCCTTCAAAAAAGACGGAACGGTTACAGCAGGAAACGCCTCTGGAATTAACGATGGTGCCGCTTGTGTCATCATGACAACACGTGAATACGCAACAGAGCTTGGCCTTCCAATTCTTGCAACCTTGAAAGGCTATGCCGAAGCTGGTGTCGATCCTTCGATTATGGGAATCGGTCCTGTCCCTGCCATTCAAAAATTAGTAGCGCGTACACGGATTCCGCTTGAAAAAGTGGATGTCTTTGAACTGAATGAGGCATTCGCCGCACAAAGCATGGCGGTCATCAAAGACTTGAAGATTCCAACTGAAAAAGTAAATCCATTTGGTGGTGCTATTGCGCTAGGCCATCCAATCGGTGCTTCTGGCACTCGTATTGTGGTCACACTGATCAATGCTCTCGACCAACTCGACGGTAAAATCGGGGTCGCTTCCCTCTGTGTAGGCGGCGGCATGGGCGTTGCCATCGCGATTGAACGCGAACAATAGTATAAATAATAAGAGTTGCCCAAATTCACTTATAAGTGAATTTTGGACAACTCTCTTTTTATTGCTCTTCGTGTTTCTTTTGTTCGTGGCGCTGTTGATAGTACGCGCGAATCTCTTCGTTTTCCTCAGTAGCACGATAATGGACCTCAAAGCCATTCTTCTTCCAACTTAAAGTCGTCATGAGTTCATCCCATGTTGGCAATTTCACCTCAGGCAATTCAAACGGCACCATCTCAGACATATCTAACGAGTCTTTCCAAACTTCAAAGCGAGTCGAAACGAGTAATAGCGCAATACGTGTTAACAATTCACGTTTTTCTTCGTCCATATCCCCTGCTGCCTTCAAGAACTCTTGCACATAATGCATAAACTGTCCGTATAAATCATTCACCGTATCGATTCCAACAGAAAATAGTAGTTCAAAGAACACATTCCAGAACAATTCCAGTTCTTCATCGCTCACCGATTCCGTCCATTTCTTGAACGTTTGGTCATTCAACTGACTATTTTTGGTTAATTTTTCCATCTTAATAAATTGACCGTCTTCAATCTCCCATGTCATGGCGCTATGTTGCATCGCACCGGTGGCATTACTTTTGACAATGACATACGGCACTTCGGATTCTAGCATTAATCCAACAAGTGAATCTTGTGGAATATAACGCATCGCTAATGGCACTATATTTTGATATCCTTTTGTTTCAAGTACAGAACGGTACAATCCAGGAGAATCAAAGCAGAAAATATCGACAATGCGCAGTTGCACGTCTTCCTCCTGAGTAGCCGCAGCATAAATGGCTAAGTTACCACCCTTTGAATGTCCTGAGATCATTAAGTCCCCACCCCATAAACTGGCTTGTTTGGCTAAATACTCCTTGGCATCCGTCTGAGCCGCAACAAGTGGTGAATACGTCATTAGGAAGTCTTCCTTCCAGCCAATCAGCGTTTCATCCGTCCCTCTAAACACAACAAGTCTGACACTAGGTTCTACTTCCACCGTGACAGCTGCGAATTGTTTTGTTGTATCTTTATCCCATTCGCTCACCACACCGAAGAATTTCAACGATTGGAAACGAGGTGCATCCGCAATCACTTGCGATACTTCATGACGCTCCTGCGTTATCATCATTGGATTCTCATCGAATAATTCTTGTTTATGTTCCTGCATATACTCAGCGATTTCTTTCACTGTGACAAAATTCTCCCCATTTTCATCGCTTGGAACAACTTTTTCAAGTGGTAAATACTCTAATTCCGTTAAAACTAATGCATCGATTTCAGAAAAGGCTCTTTCTTCAAACGAAACGTGCCCAAACTCTTTAATATAATCCAACATGTTTTTCATACGAAAATCCTCCGTTATTTTGAGTGAGTCCATTACTATTCTACTCTGTCATTATGGCGCTTGCAACTCTTTTTCCTGTGTGGCAAAAAGCCGTCATTTTCTATAGAAATCCCCCTTTTTTCGTGCTATACTACTGAAATGAAATTAAGGGGGTTGTTCTATGAAATTAGGATTCGATAGCGAGAAATACCTTGAAGAACAAAGTCAATACATTCTTCAACGAGTAAACGCATATGACAAACTATACTTAGAGTTCGGAGGCAAATTAATTGGTGATTTCCACGCGATGCGCGTATTGCCAGGATTCGATCCAGATGGAAAAATCAAATTACTTCACCGCCTACGCGACCAAGCAGAGATTATTATCTGCGTATACGCAGGAGATATCGAACAAAATAAAATCCGCGGTGACCTTGGAATCACATATGACCAAGATGTTCTTCGCTTAATGGACGACCTTCACTATTGGGACCTTAAAATTAACAGCGTCCTCATCACTCGTTACACAGGACAACCTGCAGCAACACAATTCAAAAACTCACTCGAACGTCGCGGAATTAAAGTGTACACGCACGGCTACACAGAAGGCTATCCGATGGACGTTGAAACCATCGTTAGTGACGCAGGATATGGCGCAAACGAATTTATCGAAACAACTCGCCCACTTGTCGTCGTAACTGCTCCTGGTGCCAACAGCGGAAAACTAGCGACATGCTTAAGCCAGCTTTATCACGAAACAAAACGTGGTCGTCGTGCCGGCTATTCTAAATTCGAAACATTCCCTGTATGGAATTTACCTTTAAACCACCCTGTGAACGTGGCCTATGAAGCAGCCACTGCAGACTTAGAAGATGTCAACATGATTGATACCTTCCACCTTGCAAAATACGGCGAAACAACCGTGAACTACAACCGAGACATCGAAGCCTTCCCACTTCTCCGTCGTATTTTGACGAAGATTTACGGCGACGCTCCCATCCCTTACAACTCTCCTACAGATATGGGCGTGAACCGTGTCGGATTTGCTATCACTGATGATGAAGTTGTTCGCGAAGCTTCCAACCAAGAAATCATCCGCCGTTACTACGCAGGCCAATGCGACTACAAACGCGGTATCGGAACACTGGAAGCAGCTCAACGAGGCAAGTACATCATGGAAGAAAGTGGACTCTCTCCACAAGACCGTCCAGTTGTAAAAGCCGCTCTTGAAAAAGAAGCCGAAGCGAAAGTTCCAGTCGTAGCCTTACAACTTCCAAACGGCAAAATCATTACAGGAAAACAATCCGACACCATGACAGCCAGCGCAGCCTGCCTACTCAACTGCATTAAAGAATTAGCAGAAATTGGTGACTCCATCCATTTATTACCACCAGTCATTTTAAATGCGATTGAACAACTCGGAAGCGACGTTCTAAAACACCAACGCCGCTCACTCGATAGCAAAGAAGTGCTCATCGCACTCAGCATCTCAGCAGTCACAAACCCTGCCGCAGAAGCTGCCAAGAACCAATTACAAAACTTGCGCCACTTACAAGCACACAGCACCGTCATCCTTCAAAAAGCCGACGAAGACACCTTCCGAAGCCTAGGAATCATGGTAACCTGCGAACCACAATTTGCTGGCACAAACCTATACTACACAAACTAACCCCAAGCCCTCTCCATTCGGACGAGGGCTTTTTTATTAGCACAATCATCCTCCTAGCACCCGTCTCAGCACTCTCCCTGTTTCCCTAGCTGTCCCTAAGGCCTATTCCTCTTTCCAACACCTCTTTCTAGAAGCAGAACTATAAAAGTCTGCACACTCTCCTTTTTTCAAAATAATCTTCGTTGCTTTGAAATCACTAACTGGTGAATACGTCACATCATTAAAGCCCCATCGTCCCAGCACTCTCCCTGTTCCTCTAGCTGTCCCTAAGACCTATTCCTCTTTCCAACACCTCTTTCTAGAAGCAGAACTATAAAAGTCTGCACACTCTCCTTTTTAAAAAAATCTTCGTTGCTTTGAAATTCGGCAAAACAAAAGAAGAGTGATTTATCAATAAGATCAATGAGCCTAAAATCAACGGATTCTATAGTAGGAATAGTGGCGGTTGTAACCGATGTGAATTAGTGACTCTGAAAATTTATTTCCTAGAGTCACTTTGAAGCTCGGTAGTAGTTGAGACAACAGGCTCAACACGGTACAGCCACTATCACTACTATGAAGATATCCGTTTGATTTAAAGGCGAATTGAACCTTATCCAATCTCCTCTTCTTTGTTTTCTGCACCCGAATTTCAAAGGAACGAAGTTCCTTTATTCATTTTTTTGCACAAAAAAAATCGAGAGCGTGTCTCAACTTTTCTTAGTTTCTAAAGATTTTGGCTTCTAAAAAGAGGTCGTTGTAAAGCGATAATAGGTCGGTTCCTAAATTCTCGTAAACCTCCATCTTTTCCATCGCTTCCTCACTCGGATAGAAGCTCTCATCCGAAGTAATGTCTTCTGGTAAGAGCGCTATCGCATCCTTGTTTGGCGTTGCATAACCAACATACTGAGCATTCTTCGCTGCGATTTCCGGACGCAACATAAATTTGATAAACGCATACGCGCCTTCCTTGTTACCAACCGTTTTTGGAATGACGATATTATCAAACCATAAGTTCGTTCCTTCGCTTGGAACCACATAGGCTAAATCTTCATTCTCACTCAACATTTTAGAAGCTTCCCCTGAGAAAGTGACGGCTACGTTGGCCTCTCCTTGAATCATATATGTCTTCATTTCATCAGCGATAATCGCTTTGGCATTTGGCATCAATGTCTTCAAGAATTTACCAGCTTCTTTAACAATGGCTTCGTCTTTTTCATTAAGAGAATAGCCTTGTGTTTGTAAAGCAATCCCCATCATTTCACGAGCTCCGTCAATAAATAGAATGGAATCTTTTAAATCCGCATTCCATAAATCGCGCCACTCGCTAATCATTCCTTCTGGATAAACTTTCTTATTATAAACAATTCCTAGCGTTCCCCAGAAATAAGGAATGCTGTATGAATTATCAGGGTCAAAGGATTGATGTAAGAAACGTGGGTCGATATGTTCCATCCCTTTGATTTTTGAATAATCTAATTTTTCAAGTAAGTTTTCTTCGACCATTTTATGAATTGTATACTCACTTGGAATGGCGATATCATAGTTCGTTCCACCTTGCTTAATTTGTCAGCATGGCTTCGTTTGAATCGAACGTTTCATAAATGACTTTATAACCTGTTTCTTGTTCAAATTGTGTAATAAGTTCTGGGTCGATATAGTCTCCCCAGTTATATACGATAATTGTTTGAGGGTCTCCTGCCGTTGCTGTTTCAAAACTCTTACGGAATCCAAACAATACTAGGCAAGAAACTACGATCGTCCCGATTAACATCGTTAGTCGCTTCATAGTGTGACTCCTTTCAATAAGTCACTCTCAGAAGCTTTCCCATTCAATCGTTTTTGTTGGAATTTTTGAATGAAATAATATCCAATTACGAGTGATAATGAGAATAGGAACATCAATGTGCTTAAGGCATTGATTTCTAAACTGATTCCTTGGCGCGCACGTGAGTAGATTTCAACGGCAATCGTTGAGAATCCATTTCCTGTTATGAAGAATGTCACGGCGAAGTCGTCTAATGAATACGTAAATGCCATAAAGAATCCACTGAGAATTCCTGGTGTAATCGCTGGTAAAACAATGCGTGTTAATACTTGTGAGCTTGTTGCTCCTAAGTCACGAGCCGCTGTAATCATCGATGGGTTCATTTCTGATAATTTTGGTAAAACCATCAATACAACGATTGGAATGTTAAACGCGATATGCGCAAGTAATACCGACATAAAGCCAAGTTTGAATCCAACCACTGTAAAGAGAATTAAAAGGCTGGCACCGATGATAACGTCTGGCGATACCATCAAAATATTGTTAAAGCCTAATAATACTTGTTTGCGACGGTTTGAACGGATGTAATGAATCATGATGGCTCCAAGTGTTCCAATCATTGTCGCGATTAATGAAGATAAGAGTGCAAGAATTAATGTATCGAGCACAATTCCGATTAAACGTGTGTCAGCAAGAACGGCTTTATAGTGATCAAGTGTGAACTCTCGAATCCGTTCATGCTACCAGCACTGTTAAATGAGTAAAAAATCAAATAGAAAATCGGCGCATATAAGACTACAAATACAAACACTAAGTAGAAATTACTCCACTTACTATTATTTTCTAATTTCATTCAGATACGCCTCCTTTTCTACGGTCTCTTGTAATAAACATTAAAATAATCATCGCTACAATCAATACAACCCCGATTGTAGAACCCATTCCCCAGTTTTGCGTTACTAAGAAATGTTGCTCAACGGCTGTACCAAGTGTAATCACGCGGTTTCCTCCAATTAAACGAGTCAACATGAAGAGTGAGAGCGATGGAATAAATACGGCTTGTACTCCACTACGCACCCCGTTCATCGATAATGGAACGATGACACGTCTAAACGTATCCCATTTTGTTGCCCCAAGGTCGCGGCTTGCCGCAATCAGAGAGCTAGGTAATTCTTCAATCGAGTTAAAGATTGGCAAAATCATAAATGGTAACTCGATATACGCTGCTACCGTTAAGAAACTGAAGTCAGTGAATAGGAATTCTTGTGGCGCCAATCCGAATAATGAAAGGAAGTTATTCACTGTCCCTGTTTGGCTAAAAATTCCAATAAATGCATAGGCTTTTAACAGTAAGTTTACCCATGTCGGTAAGATGATTAATAAAAGCCATAGTTGTTTATGTTTTGAACGACTAAGGAAAAGTGCTGTTGGATAACTAACGAGTAGCGTTACGAGTGTTACTAAAAATGCATACCACACTGAGTTGAATGTCATTTCTAAGTAGTTTCCTGACGCGAAATAGTTTGTATAGTTTCCAAGCGTTACTTGACCATTGATGTCGAAGAATGATTTATAGAAAATCATTCCAAGTGGCGTTACTACGAATAATAACAACCAGATAAAGTATGGAATGGAAAATAAGAAACGAGATTGTTTAGTCATTTTCTTCTACCTCGTCTTCGTAGCTTTCTAAACGAGCGTCGAAGTCTTCTTCACTTTCTCCAAAACGCATTACGTGGATATCTTGTGGTTCAAAGTATAAGCCCACTTTTGATCCAACTTCTGCCTTACGAGTTGAGTGAATCATCCATTCGTTGCCATTTTCGTCATAGCAGATGATTTCGTAGTGAACTCCGCGGAATAATTGAGTGTCCACTTCAACCGTTAATTTTCCATTTTCGATAGACGTTAAAGATAAGTCTTCTGGACGAATCACGATTTCAACTTTTTCATTTGGACGCATTCCGGCATCGGCACACTCGAACTCTTTTACCAACGAATTCAACAAGGTAGTCTTCCTTCATAACCCCATCAACGATATTACTTTCACCGATAAAGTCCGCAACGAAACGGTTGATTGGCTCATCGTAAATATCTACTGGTGTTCCAGATTGAACGATTTCCCCTTTACTCATAACGAAGATTTCATCACTCATCGCTAACGCTTCTTCTTGGTCATGCGTTACGAAGATAAATGTGATTCCTAAACGTTGTTGCAATTCACGAAGTTCATATTGCATGTCTGTACGAAGTTTTAAGTCTAACGCTGACAATGGTTCATCGAGCAGCAGTACTTCTGGTTCGTTGACAAGTGCGCGAGCAATGGCCACACGTTGTTGTTGTCCACCAGACATTTGTGAGATTTCACGGTTTTCATATCCTGATAATTGCACCATTTTTAAAGCGTCTGCCACTTTTTCTTTAATGATGTTTTCTGGAGTTTTCTTTAAGCGTAATCCAAACGCGATATTTTCGAATACGTTCATATGTGGGAATAATGCGTAGTCTTGGAAAACAGTGTTCACTTTACGTTTGTTTGGTGGAAGTTTAGTAACATCTTCCCCGTTTAAAGTCACTTTTCCGTTTGATACATCTGTAAATCCAGCAATAATACGCAAGATCGTTGTTTTACCGCATCCCGAAGGCCCTAGTAATGTATAGAATTTTCCTTTTTCGATTTCGAAGTTGATATTTTTTAAAACATGAGTGTCCTCATAAAATTTGTTCACATTCTCAAATGAGATAATTGTGTTGTTTGACATTGCTAGCACCTAACTTTCTTTGTTATAAATATGAATCTGTCGCCACAACTAAAACTTTTGATGTTTTCTTAGCGGCGTTGCTAATTTGGTGTTTGGCTTTCGCCTCAAAATAGAAGGACTCTCCTTTGGAAACTACTTCAACTTGTTTACCGACTTTGACCTGAACGGACCCTTCGAGCACATACCCAAATGTTTCTGCAAGTGACGGTTGGAACGTCTTGTACGCTCCTCCAACGGCAAACTCTAGAATCACGGGTTCCATCTCATGCTCGTTCGAGTCTGGATTGAGCCATGTGACCGTCGTATGGTGCTTGACGTCTTCCATCATCGTCATATCCTCTTCGCGGTAAATCGTGAGTGCCTCTTCTGGCCCCTCATCGAAAAAGTCCGCTGCAGGGCATCCCAACACTTCAAGAATATCAAAGAACGTATCCATTGATGGTGAGCTCAAATCATTCTCTAATTGCGAGATATATCCCTTTGACAAATCTGTTCTCTCTGCTAACTCTTCTTGCGTTAAACCCTTTTGAATACGAAGGGCACGCAGTTGATGACCGATTTCCATTGTCTTCTCCTTTTAAACTAATTGTTTACTAACACAAAGACCATTATACATTAAGTTTAGTAATAGTCAACCAAACAAACTCAAAAAAACGTACTTTTTTGAGAGTATATTTTTTCGCATCATAGTGCGGTTTTTGTGCTTATTTTTTCTTGTGAAAAAAGCTGAAATTATCATATATAATAATTATCTTTTATGATAATATTGCATCGTTTAAAAAAATCAAAAATTAACTTATAAGTTAATTTTGAGTAAACAAAAACAGGATTCATGATTGAATCCTGTTTCAGAGTTTATTTAACTTTTCCTAATGGGACAACATTTCTTGTGCAATTTCCAACCCTGTCAAGTTTGATGGGTAGTATGTTGGCCAGTTGTCCATTTCTTCGAATAATTTTTCTTGGCTTTCATTGCCCATAAAGATGTGGAAGTGTTCTGCTTTCACTGGAGCGATGTTGTGGTCGCTGAATTGAACGTATTTAGGAGCTCCTACTACTGGGTTCACGGCTTCAAATAAGAAGCGAACGCCGCGGTTTCCTTTTTTATATGTTAAGATTTTGTATCCTACATATTTGTATTCCGCTTTAGCTGTTGTTCCATCTTCTTTTTGGAACTCCATGGTTGTATCTGTGATGTTGATATTTTTAATATCTGTTTTATATCCTGTTGTGTAGTATGCTTTGTACTCTTCTTTTGTCATCTTTTTGCCAAGTTTTGCTTTGTAGTCAAAGACTGAATCAAGAGTGCCATCTACTAAGTAAGGATATACAGATTGCCATTCGCCAGCGTAATCAGACAATGTGCGGTCTTTTACAGCACTGTCTTCGAAGTAGCCTTTTGAAACTGTCTTCTCGTCTTCTGCGTGTTCTGGTTGGATGTCTTTTCCTGGTTGGTCTGTTGTTTTCTTCAACGCTTCAAGGTTTTCGCGCATTACTGAGATGTAGTCTTCTCCTTTATCCATTTCCTCTTTTGTTAAAGATTCGATTGGATTTAAAACAGCTAACTCCACGCCTGCTTCTTCCGCTAATGTTTTCGCGATTTTTTCTGAAGCATTTTCTTCAAAGTAAATAATCTTAATGTCGTTTTCTTTCACGTATTTTGTTAATTCTGCTAAACGTGCAGCACTTGGCTCAGCTTCAGGTGAAATTCCAGTAATTCCCACTTGGTTTAAGCCATAATCTAATGCTAAATAACGGAATGCTGTATGTTGTGTGACAAAGTTCTTTTGTTTGGCATCTTTAAATGCATTTGTGTAGTCATTATGCAGAGCTGTTAATTTTTCGATATAGGCTTTAGCATTTTTTTCGAAGGCTTCTTTACGGTCAGGGAAAGCTTCCACTAACTGTTTTGTAATGTTTTGAACCATTTGAATCGCGCGTTCTGGTGATAACCATACGTGTGGATCGTATTCATGGCTGTGGCCTTCGCCAGCGTGGTCATGGTCGTGTTCTTCCTCTTCGCCACCAGGAAGAAGTACCATATCTTTTGTAGCGCTGATGGCTTTGACTTTACTATCAGATTCGATAGTTTTTAGGACTGCAGGAATCCATGTTTCCATATACTCGCTATCATAAACAAGCGCATCTGCCTCGCTCATTTTTGCAATTTCTTTTGCAGAAGGCTCATAGTCATGTGGCTCTGTTCCAGCACCGATGATGAGCGATACATCTCCTTCATCCCCTACAATATTTCTTGTAAAATCATAAATCGGATAGAAAGTTGTTGAAATTTTTAGCTTTCCTGATTGTGTTTTGCTGTTTGAATTACTTGGCGCACATCCAACGGCAACCAGTACAAACATCAATAATAATCCAATAAATGTCGTTTTTTTCATGATATATTCTGTCTCCATTTCTCAAATCGTAATTCTTACGTTTTACATTGTAGCACCTCACAAGTTTCATTGCAAGGATTTTTTCTGTAAACATTTTGCTAACATTCTTTGACTTTGTTAGCATTTTGTTTACCTTTTTTCAACCCACAAAAAAAGTCTTATCCGCATCATCGCAAATAAGACTTCTCTTCTATTAGATTAATACTTTGGATAAGAACGATTGTGTACGCTCCATTTGCGGATTCTCAAGCACTTCTTTTGGATGGCCTTCTTCCACAATCACGCCACCGTCCATGAAGATTAGACGCGTTCCTACTTCACGGGCAAATCCCATTTCGTGCGTTACGACAACCATGGTCATGCCTCCTGCTGCAAGTTCCTTCATTACGCCTAGCACTTCGCCGACCATTTCTGGGTCCAAGGCTGAGGTTGGTTCATCGAACAAGAGCACATCGGGTTCCATCGCAAGTGAACGTGCAATCGCGATTCTTTGTTTTTGTCCACCAGATAGTGAGTTTGGATAGACATCCGCTTTATCGGCTAAGCCCATTTTCTCTAGAAGTTCATGTGCTTTTTGTTCTGCAACAGCCTTGTCGATTTTCTTCAATTGAATTGGTCCAATCGTGATATTTTCTAAGACTGTTAAATGCGGGAATAAATTGAAGTGTTGGAACACCATTCCTAAGTGTTGACGCACGCTATCGAGGTCCACCCCTTTCATTGATGCATTGGTCTTTGAAGAACACCTTACCGCTAGTGGGTTCTTCTAATAAGTTTAGGCAACGTAAGAAAGTCGATTTTCCCGATCCAGAAGGGCCGATAATCACGAGCACTTCCCCTTGTTCAATATGAGTGGAAATTCCGTTTAAGACTTGTTTGTCGCCGTATTGTTTTTTAATTTCTTCTGTTCTAATCACTGGCTTGTAACTTCCTTTCTAGTTTGTCCATAAAGAATGCAATTGTCGTAGTCATAACGAAGTATAAGAACGCCGTCATTAATAGTGGGATGAATACGGTAAAGGTTGCCCCACGAACCGTATCCGAGCTGTACATTAAATCGTGAATACCGATTAATGAGACAATCGATGTTTCTTTAATTAAGGTCGCAAATTCATTCCCGATAGCTGGTAAAATATTTTTCATCGCTTGTGGCAAGATAATTTGACGCATGGCCATTCGTTTCGGCATTCCCATTGAACGAGCAGCTTCCATTTGCCCTTTATCCACCGATTGAATCCCACTACGGATAATTTCAGCGATATAAGCTGTCGTATTCACGGACACGGCAATGACTCCTGAAACGAAGTCGTTTAAATCAAGAACGGTCGCAAGTCCAAAATACACTAAGTACAATTGCACAAGAAGTGGCGTTCCACGAATAATGTCGATATAGACCTTCGCTGCTTTTGACAAGAACTGGTTTGAGCTGAGTCTTGCGAGTGCCATTAACGTTCCACATCCAACCCCGACAATTACAGAGAAGAATGATAGTAACACGGTTGTCGTTGCCCCTTCGAGAAACAAAGGCCAATATTTAATAATCAATTCCATTCTTTTTCCTTCTTTCTATTCTGACATTAAATTCGTATTGCGAATAATCGATTCTTTTAGTTTCCCTGAAGACTCTAACTGATCGAGCACCTCTTGTACTTTTTGTACAAACACTTCATTGCCTTTTTGTGCCACTGCTGCAGTCCCGGCATCTTCACTTGGTATTTCTACCGAAGCAACCGTTAAATCCGAATTTGCCTTCACAAATTCATCTGCTGCAATATTATCCATAATCACCGCATCGAGTTTTCCTTGTTGCAAGGCTAAAATCAAGGTTGGATTTTTCGGTTGTGACGTGAGTGTTGCACCTGTCAATGTGTCTTTTACAATGCCTTCTTGAGAGGTTCCTTTTTGCGCTCCGACATTTGCCCCATTGAAGCTATCTAGCGACGTGAACTTACCGGCATCCGTCTTCTTCACGACCGCTACCATATGTGAATCGTAGTAAATATTCGTGAACGCCACTTCCTTACTACGCTCTTCGGTTGGGGTAATCCCTGCTAACACGAGGTCTACTTTTCCAGACTTCATCGCCGCAATCAAGAAGTTAAATTCCATCTCTCGAATCTCTACCTCCACTCCGAGCGCTTCACCAATGGCATTGGCGATATCAATATCAATTCCGACAACTGAGTCTTTACCGTCGTTAATATAATGCCATTCAAACGGCGGGTAGTCCGCTGTTGTTCCGATAACGATTTTCTTTTTGGCATAAATTCGGTCTAACACAGCCGAACCTGTACTGTTTTCTGTTGTTATTTGATTCGTACATGCTGCTAAGAAGCCGACAAGCACGATGAGCATCGCTATGATTTTTCTTCATTTGAAACCTCCTTATAAAATAAAAAAACGCCCCTTATGCAAAAAGCATAAGAGACGATGTCTGTCGTGGTACCACTCTATTTTGACGGGGAATTGCTTCCCGATCCTTTTCCTTGTTAACGCAGATTCCTGCGAAGATGGCTACTCGATTTCCCCATCTTTTCTACAAAGTGCGCTTCCAGAATTTCTTATCCAATGAGCTTTCACTCTACCTCATCTCGCTTGCGACTCCACAATTCTGTACTCTCTTTGTCAATGAATTTATGTTCTTAAGTTGTTTTGTATTTTAGACCCATTCTTTTCGATTGTCAACTGGCGAGTGTAAATTTGCATAAAAAAAGATAAACCCTACGGATTCATCTTTTCCATTTTGTCTTGAAGATACCAACCAACTGCCCATCCTACAACAAGCAGGTAGTTTTCAATGGCTCCAACGAGATTCACTGAAGAAGCCTGAGCTAAATACGTTAACAGATGATTGGTTCCAATGCCAATTCCTCCAACCATCAGTGCCGCTAACACCACTCGCAAATAAAACCAATCATACTTCACATTTACAGCAATCAAAATCATTAGAACGGCTAGATTCCAAAATCCGATTTCCCTTTGCCAACCGACTGCAACTCCGTATCCCGAGTGTGAACCCATCACCTCTGGAAAGAAAATTTGGAAAATCATTGCTCCTGACATTGCAACAATTAATACGATAAACATCACTTTTAAAAATTTATTCATTCTTCTTCACCTCGCTGTTTGTTATTCTCATTCAAAACTCAAAACAAAAGAGCTCCCGGTTTCCCAGGAGCCCCGATTCACTATTTGCTTAAACCTTCAATAATTTTATCAAGGTTCCATTTCATCATGCTGTAGTAGCTGTCTCCATCTTTTCCTGATTCTGCAACAGAGTCAGTGAAGATTGTTGAGAAGATTGGTAGACCAGTTTCTTGAGAAACAGTCTTCATTGGACGTTCATCCACACTACTTTCTACGAATAATGATGGAACTTTTGATGCACGTAATTGACGAACTAATTTCGTGATTTGTTCTGGAGTTCCTTCTTCTTCTGTGTTGATTTCCCAGATGTACGCTGATGGAATATCGTATGCTTTAGAGAAGTACTTGAAGCAGCCTTCACTTGTTACGATTAAACGTTTTTCTTCTGGAATTTTCGCGATACGTTGTTTAGCATCTTTATCTAACGCTTCAAGTTTTTCAACATATGCTGCTAAATTCTTTTCATATGTTTCTTTGTTCTTTGGATCTTTTGCGATTAATTGTTTCGCGATGTTCTTCGCATAAATAACACCGTTTTCGATGTTTAACCATGCGTGAGGGTCTTCTTTTCCAGCTTCGTTTTGGCCTTCTAAGTAAATCACTTCTACGCCATCACTCACTGCAAAGTAATCTTTATTCGCTTCTTTCTTCGCATTATTCACCATCTTTGTGAACCAAGCGTCCCCACCGTTTTCTAAGTTGATTCCATTATAGAAAATCAAGTCTGCTTTTTGTACCTTTTGAACATCTTCTGGTAATGGTTCATACTCGTGTGGGTCTTGTCCTACTGGAACAATACTATGTAAGTTCACTAAATCACCGGCGATATTTTTTGTCATATCATAAATAATAGAGTTGGTTGTCACCACATTGATTTTTTCAGTATTTGCCTTTGAACTATTATCTTTACTTGTATCTTTACTTGTAGCGCATCCTGCAATTCCTAATACAACAAGTGCTGCTACAAAGAGTTTCTTCATTCTATTCATGAGATTTCCTTCTTTCTCTTTGTTTTGGTGAAACGATAAAACTTACGACAAAAAGTGCTGCTGCTGTTAATACGATGGTTGATCCAATAGCGATGTTAAACGTATATCCAATAACCAATCCTAATACGGATGACAGTGAGCCAAATGTTGCGGCTAAAATGAGCATTGTTTTCAGACGATTTGAATATAAATACGCTGTTGCTGCAGGGGTGATTAATAGTGCCACAATCATAACTGTCCCGACACTTTGCATCGCGGTAATTGATACAAGCGCCAAGAGGAACATCAATAAGTAGTGGTAAAATTGTACGTTCATCCCTGTAGATTGAGCAAAGACTGGATCAAAGCTCGTTACTTGTAATTCTTTAAAATACGCTAAAATAACGACGACTACAATCACGCTCACCACCAATGTAATGAGTAAATCAATATCTTGTACGGCTAAAATATTCCCGAATAAAATATGGAATAAGTCTGTTGAACTCTTCGCCACACTAATCAAAATAATTCCCAATGCCAAAAACGAACTAAAGGTAATCCCGATAGCAGTATCGCCTTTGATAGTACTATTTTGATTCACAAATGCAATAAGGAACGATGCTAATAACCCGAACACCAGGGCTCCAATAAAGAAGTTAATGCCTAAAATAAACGACAACGCTACACCCGGTAATACCGCGTGAGAGATAGCGTCCCCCATTAATGACATCCCTCTTAGAATGATGAAGCATCCTAAAATTCCGGCAACCGCACCAATCACGACTGCTGAAACAAGCGCATTTTGTAGGAAATGGAATTCCATTAACCCTTCAATGAAATTATGCATGTTGCTCACCTCCTTGTGGAATATAAACACTTCCGCCGTATACATCATCTAAGTACTTCTTAATGAATACGTCTTCTGTTTTTCCAGAGGCTACAATCGCGTGTTTGACAAGAATCACATGGTCAAAGTATTCTTTCACCTTCGATAAGTCATGGTTGACCATTAAAATAGTCTTCCCTTCCTCTTTCCATTTACGGAGAATTGTCATAATGACTTTCTCACTAAGCATATCAATCCCTACAAATGGTTCATCAAGGAAAATATATTGTGCTTCTTGAACCATGCAACGCGCTAATAGTACACGTTGGAATTGACCGCCAGAAAGAGCCCCGATTTGGCGAGATGCTAAATCAGTTAATCCAACTTCTTCAATGGCTGCATCGACCTTTTCCCAATCCTCTTTCGTCAAACGTTGCAATGGTTTCTTTTTAACGGTTCTTCCTAAAGCAACGCACTCACGAATGGTGATTGGAAATGTAAAAGTCAATCTGGCTTTTTTTGTTCGACATAGGCGATTTTCTGTAATACTTTTTTTGCGGGTTCTCCATCAATCAGAATTTCTCCTGACGATTGAATCAGTCCTAATATTGCTTTTAATAATGTTGATTTACCTGCACCATTGGGCCCAATAATCCCAGTAATGGTTGGTCCTTCAATGGTTGCATTACAATCTTTTAAAACATGTGGTTGCATCGCATACGATACCCCAACATTTTTAATCGTAATCAATGAATTCATCCCCTCAATTTATGTAGATTCTACATTTATTAGGTTACCCTAAAAAAATAATTTCGTCAAGTGTTTTTTTAGGTTTACCAAAATTTTTTCAGAAAATTTTTGAAAACAAGCCTTTACACGCTTAAATCAGCTGATTATCTCTCTTTTAAAAGCGCAAAAAGGCGCCTTCCGTTGCCCGGAAGACGCCCTTTCAAACTCTTTATTTTGTTAATAATTCTGCAGCTGCTTCATCACAAATGACGGTCACTTTCGGATGGTTTTGCAAGATACTTGCAGGAACTTCCTCTGTGATAGGACCTTCCACTAATCCTTTAATCGCATGGACTTTCTTAGGTCCGAATGCAATTAGCACGATTTCTTTGGCATCCATGATGGATTGTAGGCCCATTGAATAAGCGTAGCGTGGTACATCTTCTTCTTTTTCGAAGAAGCGTTTGTTCGCTTCAATGGTTGATTCTGTTAAATGAACCTTATGTGTGCGTTGAGTGAATGGTGTACCAGGTTCGTTGAATCCGATATGTCCATTACTTCCGATGCCTAATAACTGCAAGTCTACTGGATTTTCTTGAAGAACACGTTCATAACGTTCAACTTCTGCATCTACGTCTTTTGCAATCCCATCTGGTAAATAGCTATGTTTAAATGGCTTCGCATTGAAAAGATATTCATTCATGAAATAAGCGTAGCTATGTTCGTCCGTTGGTGCCAATCCAACATATTCATCTAAGTTCACTGAGATACGATCTGAAAAATCTAAATCGCTATTTCTAAGTAATTCATATAATCCAATTGGACTTGAGCCTGTCGCTAGTCCAAACACTTTCGCTCCTTCGCCGTGTGCGCGTTTAAAAATCTCAAAAGCGGCTAATGCGCCTTCTTCTTGAGTTTTAACAACAATAACTTCCATTAACAATACCTCCCTGAATTCCCTTTCATAAAAGGGTACTAAAAACATGAACAGCTGTTTAACTATATTATAACAAAAATTCAGAGGTCTTTAAATAGCTAAATTCATTTTAGTTCATAAAATCTTCGTCATACATCACCCATTGTTCGTAATGTTTCGCCTCGAATGCCTCTGTTGGTTGTGCAGCCTCGATTACAAGTGGAGACGCATTTTCAACGCTCACTTCTTCTAGTGGAACCCACACAATTCCCTTCGAATCGTTCTTCTCTTCACTCGTCACGAAGTCCTCTACCGTTTGAGCGTTCTTTTCTTCAACATCAATCGTAAATAGCACAAACTCATGATGCACACGCGCAATTTCTGGAACGGTCACAAACACATCACGAATCGTATTTTGGTATATGGCAGATACTTGGAATCCAGTCTCCTCTAACATTTCTCGTCGCAATGTTTCAACCAGACTCTCGCCTTCTTCCGGCGTTCCTCCCGGCAAATCAAATCTCCCGCGGTATGGTCCACGCGTCTTACGAATACAAAGGATGCGTCCCTCGCGAATGCAAACACCATACACTCCAAAATGGTTCATTTCTTTCATTGTCTTCCTCCACGAAAATAGAGGTGGCACGCCACCTCTATATCTTTTTTCTGAAGCCGTTAATGTGACTTCCTTTGTTGGGATTCTACTCCATGTTTTACGGCTAATCGGATGATCCAGTAGAACAAATATAGAGCAACTCCCATCAGTGCAAACGTCCCCAGAAACATTGGTAATACTGAGTCCATAAAGACCACCTCCAATGAAATTGAAAACTATTAACCGACTATTGTTACCTTCATTATAGCACTCCTTATTTGAAATTCAATAGATGGTTTGCTTGGAATAACAAAAAAGCCATCCCCACCAGTTGCCTGATAGAAATAGCCTTTGAATCTTTATTTCCAAAAATCATCGTAGATTGTAATTGGTAAGTGGCGTTTATGTTCTGTCTTTCGATACCAATTTTCAATTGTCTCAGCCGCTTTTTCGTTAATGTCTTTCCCTTCGAGATAATCATCAATCTCTTCGTAAGTCACCCCAAGTGCTACTTCGTCTGGAAGCGATGGGCGATCTTCTTCAAGGTCTGCCGTTGGAACTTTCAAGTATAGGTGTTCTGGAGCACCTAGCACTTGTAACATCGCACGGCCTTGACGTTTATTAAGACGCCATAGCGGAGTGATATCTGCAGCCCCGTCACCAAATTTCGTATAGAAACCGGTCACCGATTCTGCCGCATGGTCTGTTCCGATTACGGCACACCCCGTTTGGCCGGCAATCGCATATTGAACGACCATGCGTTCACGCGCCTTGATATTTCCTTTATTGAAGTCTGAAATTTCCATTCCTAAGGCTTCAATACTGCGTTCAGACGCATCTACCGCATCCTTCACGTTTACTCGGAGCACGTCGGTTGCCTTCATAAAAGCAATCGCGTCCATGGCATCTTGTTCATCTGCTTGCACGCCGTAAGGAAGGCGCACGGCATAGAGCGATACACTTTTTGGTCTTGTTCTTCGTTTAATTCATCAATCGCCATTTGTGCCAATTTTCCAGCAAGCGTTGAATCTTGTCCGCCACTAATTCCAAGGACATACCCATTCAAGAATGGATGCTTTGCAAGATACGCCTTTAAGAAATCGACGGTTTTACGAATTTCTTCTTCTGGATTGATGGTTGGTTTTACACGAAGCGTTTCGATAATTTTTTGTTGTAATGGTCTCATAACGTTCCCCTTACTTTGCGTTTTCTTTAGCCAACTGTTCTGATTTAAGACGCACTTCTTCTCTGATTTCCGCAATACTTGCCAATTTTTGGTCGTATGTCTTTTGAGAGAGATCGACTGGATATTGCTCTGGGTTCAAGATACGTTTATATTCGTCCCATAGCGCTTCGATTTGCTCGTTTTTGTACGCTTTAATCTCTTGAAGTTTTGGCAATTCATACACTAATTTTCCGTTATTGAAAATCGGTTGTAAAATTGGACGCGCAGTAAAGTCTTTCACTGTTTTATTGATATAAGTGTAGACTGGATGGAACATAAAGAGTTCGTCTAATTGATCTGGACGTTCATCCCATAGCGCAATGTAGTCCCCTTCAGATTTTCCGTCCGAATTACGTGTAATACGCCATACTTGTTTCTTACCAGGTGTCGATACTTTTTCAGCGTTGTTTGAAATCTTCATTGTATCCACCATTACGCCGTTTTCATCTTCGATACTTACAAGCTTGTACACACAACCAAGTGCTGGTTGGTCATACGCTGTAATTAAACGAGTACCGATTCCCCAAACGTCAATTTTAGCACCTTGCATCTTCAAGTTGAGGATTGTTTTTTCATCAAGGTCACTTGATGCGTAAATTTTCGCTTTTGTAAATCCAGCTTCGTCTAATTGTTGACGAACTTTTTTCGACATATAAGCCATGTCACCACTGTCGATACGAACGCCTAAGAAATTAATCTTGTCGCCGAATTCTTTGGCTACACGGATAGCATTTGGAACACCAGATTTCAAGATATCATACGTATCCACTAAGAATACGCAGTCACGGTGACTCTCGGCATACGCTTTAAATGCTTTGTAGTCATCACGGTACGCTTGTACTAATGCGTGGGCATGTGTCCCAGAAACTGGAATGCCAAACATCTTGCCGGCACGAACGTTACTTGTCGCATCGCATCCACCGATGTACGCTGCACGTGTTCCCCAAATGGCCGCATCTAATTCTTGTGCACGACGAGTTCCGAATTCTAATACTGGATCGTCTCCTGAAACCATACGTACACGGCTCGCTTTGTTGCGATCAGTGTTTGGAAGTTGACGATATTTAATAAGGCCGTTTCAATTAATTGGCATTCCGCAAGTGTTCCTTCTACTTGCACCAATGGTTCGTTTGCAAAAACGAGTTCCCCTTCTACTGCAGAGCGAATGCTTCCTTTGAATTCGAAGTTTTCTAAGTATGTTAAGAATTCTTCTGGATAATGTCCAAGTCCACGTAAATAGTCAATATCCGTTTTTGAGAAACGTAATTGTTCAATGTAACGAACGATGCGTTCTAGTCCAGCAAAAATCGCATATCCATTTTCAAATGGTAATTTTCTGAAATACGCTTCGAAAATGGCTTTTTTCTCATAAACGCCTGTTTCCCAGTAGGTTTTCATCATATTAATTTGATATAGGTCTGTATGTAGCGTTAAACTATCATCATTGTAAATTGAGCTCATCTGTCAATACCCCTTTTTTATTGTAGTTACCTCTTTATTTTACAACAGTTCTTGGGTAATGTACATGGTTGGCGACTTGAGGGCTGTCAAAACGCAAAAAAGGACAAGCCTTTTCAGCTTGCCCTATAAATGATTCGTCTATTAAACGTCTAAGAATCCTTCATGCGGAGTCATGTTAAAGTATTCCGCAATTTCTTGTAATTGTACATCTGTAATTTCTTGTAGGATTTTTCCGCCTTGAGCCCCTACTTGAGAGTAAATCATCGCAGCTTTCTCAATTACTTCGATTAAACCATATGTTTCATCCAAAGTATCGCCTGCCGCAAATAATCCATGATGTGGCCAAATCACAGCTCTAAACTCAGCCATTTTCGCAGCCGTAGCTTCCCCAATGGCGTTTGTTCCAGGTGTCATATAAGGAATCACACCAATCCCTTCTGGGAATACCACAATCGATTCAGCTTGCATTTTCCAAAGAAGTCTTGATAAATGACGTTCATCTAATGGTTGTGTGAAGCTTAAGGCGATAAGGTTTGTTGGGTGGCAATGGAAGACCACTTTATGATTTGGATTCACTTTGAGTCGTTCGATGTGGCTCATTAAGTGGCTCGCGAATTCTGAGGTTGGTTTTCCGCCATCTTCGAATCCCCATAGTAATTCTGCTTTTTGTCCGTCTTCTGAAATACGAACCAAGCCTAAATCAAGAAGCGGTTGGTTGGTCACGTTTCTGAAGTAACGGCCTGTACCGGTTACTAAGTAATAGTAGCCCGCAAGTGTGGAAGCGTCGAATCCTAAGTCAAGGACACGTTTCACTTCCTTCACATCTTCATATGCTTCTACTTCACTAGCTTCTAAGCGCACGGATACGTTCCCGCCATTACGTTCATCCCAGTAACGTAAGTACGATTCTTTTGTCAGTTCACATAATTTTTTTACCGCTGGCGATTCAATAAATTTTGTCATTCTCAGTTCTCCCTTAATTTCTTTGTGATAACACTTGTTCTTCGTATGCTTTGACTTCATTATACCATGCAAGCCCGACTGGTACACCATTTGTTTCGCAGAAATAATTCCAAACATCGGCATATGGGAAGTCTTTTAATTCTTCTGTTACAACTAAACGTTTAGTTAAATCTTGCTCGAGTTCAATTGCTCGTAAATCTTCAGTAGGTTCTAGTAAAGCTTTTAGTAATGCTTTTTGAGTATTGCGCATACCAACAACCCATGCAGCGATACGGTTAATTGTCGCATCGAAAAAGTCTAATCCAATTACGGCTTTATCGAGTAAATCATTACGAACGATTTCTTTTGCAATTTCTTGAAGTTCATCGTCCATAATCACCACATGGTCACTATCCCAACGAACAGGTCTTGAAACGTGAAGCATCACGCCTTTACTGAACAACGCCAGTGAGGATAATTTATTCGAGATAGTTTCTGTTGGATGGAAATGTCCAGCATCTAATAAAATCATTTTTCCACGTGTGAGGCCGTATCCCATATAGAATTCATGAGAACCGACTGTATAAGCTTCGGCACCAATACCGAATAATTTACTTTCTACAGCGTCTTTGTTATAGCGTTCGTCAATATCTTCGCTGAAAATTTCATCAAGAGATTCCATCAACCGTTTGCGTGGCGTTAAGCGGTCTACTGGATTATCTTTGAATCCATCTGGAACCCAGAAGTTCGTGTAGCATGTTTCTCCAAGTTCTTTCCCGAAGTATTCTGCAACACGACGTGAACGTTTGCCGTGTTCAATCCAAAAAGCACGTACTTTTGGATCTGGGCTGGAAAGTGTATATCCGTCTTTCATCATCGGATGTGAGAAGAAGGTGGGGTTGAAGTCTAATCCTACTTGATGTTCTTTAGCCCAATCCACCCATTTCTGGAAATGACGTGGCTCGATTTCGTCTAAGTCCACTTTTTCATCTGTATCAAGGTAAATCGCATGCAAATTTAATTTATGCTTCCCTGGAATTAATGAGTAGGCTTTCTCAATATCTTGACGTAATTCCTCTGGAGTTCTTGCAGCTCCTGGGTAATTTCCTGTTGATAAAATTCCACCAGTTAACTCTCCGTCTGCATTCCAAAATCCGTGAACATCATCGCCTTGCCAGCAATGCATCGAGATTTTAACGTCTTGTAATTTCTTCAATACTGCGTCAGTATCTACACCAATTTCTGAGTATCTTTTTTTCGCAACTTCATACGCTTGTTCTACTGCTGTTTTAGTCATGGTTCTTCCCTCTTTCTATTATTTGTTTCCATTGTTGTAATAATTGTTTATCTATATTTCCTTCTGGTTCAAAAATATTTAATTCGATTTGTTCTTTTAGAAACTGACGTGCATGTTGCAGAGATTCAAGTTTCCTATCTGCAATCATTTGTACTAATAGATTTCCTAGCGCTGTTGCTTCTCCTGGCCCTGCCACCACTGTTTTTCCAATAACAGTTGCTGTCAATTGATTGAGAAGAGTTACATTGGATCCTCCACCCACAATATGAATCGCTTCAAAGGAATGTCCAACGAGTTGTTCTAAATGCTCTAATTCATAGGCATATAATAGCGCGAGATTCGAATACACACACATGGTGAGTTCGCCAACCGTCTCTGGCGACTTCTGATGGGTTTCTTTACAATACGCTTGAATTTCTTCAATCATGTTTTGCGGATTCGTAAATCGTTCATCATTTAAATCGACAAACTGTCCAAACGGTGTCACTTCTTTTGCCGCTTCTGCCATTTCCTGATATGAGTATTGATAGTTCAACATACGAGCAATTTCTTGAACGCTCCACATACCCGTGATGTTTTTTAAGAAGCGAATCGTTTCGTACGCTCCCCATTCATTCGTATAATTCTGTTTCTGCGTTTCTGCAGTAATGAGCACTTCTTTCAGCTCCGTTCCAATTAATGACCACGTTCCACTTGAAATATAGGCAAAATGCTCATCGGTAGCTGGAACCCCAACGACCGCAGATGCTGTATCATGTGTGGCTACTGCATATACATGAGTCAGTGGCAAATCGTAAGCAGCTCTTAATGCATCGGTTACGTCTCCAATATACGTTCCAGCAGCTACCAACTCTGGTAATTGATGCGCTTCTAATCCAGCAATTTCGAGTAATTCTACATCATACTTTTTGTGATGCGGATTTAATAATTGAGTTGTTGAGGCGTTCGTCTCTTCGGCAACCATCACTCCTGTTAACTGATATGCGAGGTAGTCCGGAATCAGTAAGCTCTTCTCCGCGTTTTGTAGTACCTCTTTTTCTTCTGAAGCATATTGGAACACCGTATTGAACGGAAGAAATTGAATTCCTGTTTTTGAATAAAGGTCTTCTTTTGAAATTTTCGCAAAGACATTTTCCACACCATTTTGTGTGCGAGAATCTCTATATGCAATCGGATGTCCTAATTTTTCTCCATCCTTTACTAGAACATAATCGACTGCCCAAGTATCAATTCCAAGAGTGCATTCCGCAATGCCACGCTCTTTTACTTTTGCTAATCCCTTCAAAATATTGTCAAATAAGTCATCAATATTCCATCGGTCATGTCCGTCTACATGACCGAAGCCATTTTTAAAACGATGGACTTCACTTACTTCGAAATGATTGTCTTCGTATTCCGCTACAATAACACGTCCACTAGAAGCACCAATATCTACTGCTACATGCACACTCATAATTTCACTCCTTTACGGTTCTCTCAAATTCATTTAACTATGTTTTGACTTATGCTACAATAACAACAAGTTATTCAAATCGTATCAAATATACAGGAGAAGAAAGTGCTTTCAATTATCGATTATTTAACCCGAGAAACAGACATCGAAACAAGGCAAAAAGAGACTGGGAAACATATTCCCGATTATGACAATCAAAACGCAGATTTTCCTCGTCTAACAAACGATTTATTTCTAGCCAATCGCTCGATTTATATTAGCAAACATAACCGTTACGCTCCGTATCCAAAACACACTCACCAATTTTTGGAGTTGAACTATGTACTACAGGGCCAATGCCAACAAATTATTAACGATACCCCCTATACGTTTTACGAGGGGGATATCCTGTTGATGGATGCCGGTAGCGCGCATGCAATCGAAGCACTTGGAGAAGACGATTTGTTAATTAATATTGTTTTTAAAGATACTCAAATTTCCTTGAAGAACTTGGAAGAATTGCAGGGACAAAATAGTATTTTGTATCAATTTCTCTTAAAGAGTCATACACATATTCAGTCTGCGGAAAACTTTATCGTTCTTCAGTCGGATAAGACAAATAAATCAAAGAACTTAATTGAATTAATGCTGAATGAATACTTTGATCCAAAACCATTTTCCAACCAAATCTTGGAACATTACTTAAGTATTCTCTTATTCGAGCTTGCCCGTTCATTGCCAACGCTAGGCGATACCGTTCGTGATGCGAATGACCCATATGTGCAAGTACTTGAATTAATCGACCAAGAATACTCGACGCTGACTCTTGCCAAGGCAGCGAAGGAATTGAACTTTAATAAAAACTACCTCAGCAATCTGATTAAAGAAAAAGGAAATGCTACCTTTACCGAACTGCTCAATCAGAAAAAAATAATGATAGCCCAGTTGCTCTTAAAATCAACCAACTTCTCGATTGAAAAAATCTGCCAAACAGTTGGTTATTCCAACAAGACTTACTTCTATAAACAATTCCAAAATCAGTTTGGAAAACTGCCTTCACAAGTACGAAACACAAAAGAGCTGTCCTGACAGAACAGCTCTTTCACTTTATATTTTTTCTTCCACAAAATTATCCCATGCTTCTTTAAGTAGCGTAACAGTTAACTCCTTTGTGCTTTCGACTCTTTTAAATGCTTGAGAAAGAGTTTCGTCTCCAACACCTACAGAACAACTTCCTGCACTATTAATAGCTGCTATACCTGCAATCGAATCTTCAACACCAACACAGTCGTTTGACGCTAGACCTAATTGTGCGGCTGCCACTTCAAAAAAATTTCCGGATTCGGCTTTGCCTTTAGTTACTTTTTCCTGGATCACAATAGTATCAAAAAAATAGAGTAATCCGATTTTTTTAAGTATAAAAGGTCCGTTATGGCTTGCTGACGCCAGTGCTATTTTGACGCCTTTTTGCTTCAAGCCATTTATTAATTCTTGAATTCCTGGCAAAATATCCTGATCGGTTAATTGCTCTAATGATTCAATATAAAATTGATTCTTTTTATTCGCTAAATACTGAAATCTTTCTTCATCTACAGATATATTCAATTCATCAAGAATAATTTTTAGCGAGTCCTCTCTACTGACACCCTTCGTGCGTTCTTCAATATTTTCTGGCAATGTGAGGCCGAACTCATCTTTAACGAGTTGACTCCACGCAGAAAAATGATAGGTTGCTGTATCTGTAACGACACCATCTAAATCAAATAATACACCTTTCATTATACAATCACATCTTTCATTTTATTATGACCTGGTTTAAGATAGATTTCATCTCCATTTGAGGATACATACTTGGCAATTGTACGTCCTGGTAATATAACATCGACTAATACCTCGTCGCCACTGTATCTCCAAGAAACCGATAATTCACCATTAGCAGTTTGAAGAGCTCCTTCACCCATTCTAGACGGTTGGTAAAGTTTGGTTGAATCACATACGTCTCTGTATCGTCTAACACATTTGGCAATTGAATTCCCACTAGTTTTTCTATGATAAAATCTTCTACTGCACCATAAGCGTAATGGTTTAAACTATTCATGTCAGTACCACTAATTTCACCATTAGGAAGTATAGAATCCCATCGTTCCCATGTTGTAGTTGCGCCCATTTTTACCTCAAACAACCAGCTCGGTGTTTCCTTTTTAAGCAACAGGTTTATAGCTTCTTCACGTAGCCCCGCGTCTAGTAATGCATGTGGTAAATCTCCTGTCCCTGCAAAACCAGTTGTTAAATATCCATTATGTTCAACCATTTTTTCTTTAAGTCGTTTTGCCAGTTTGTCTCGTGCAACTTCATTTGGATATAATCCATGACGGAGCAATATCGCTAATCCTGTTTGAGTATCGATTGCAGTTGGAATTGTAACTCCTCCATAATTTTGTGCCATAGATTGACGGATATTTTCTACCTCTGATTGCAACGTCACAGGATTTGTATTCAATTCATCTCCATTAAAGTAAGTATTAATTATTTTTTCACGAACTTCTTTTGCTAAAGTTCGATAAAATCCACTTCGGTTATCCTCCAACACAGACAACATTTTCGCAGTATAATCTGCAGAGATATAATAATAAGCGGAGGCAATTAACGCAGAGTCTGTCGCACCAAATACTGAACCTTTAATGCCCGTATCTAAAGCTAACCAATCTCCTAATTGCCACCCAAAATCCCACAGTCTATTTCCACCACGTGCTTCATCTTGTCTATAAATCCAATCCACCCAATCCGTCATCAGATTCAAATATTGTTTTAACAATCCCTTATCTCTAAAATGACGATAGAGATTAAAAGGAATGAATGTTGCGGCATCTCCCCAGACGGCTGCACCTGCATTTGTTAAGAATGGATTTTTTGCATCCTCCACTTTGGGAACTGGAGCAAAAAACGGCGTAGCCCCATCAAGTAAACCTTGCTCTAATTTCAAATTTTCCATAAAGTGAGCAAAAAAAGGCTCTCGTTTCCATGTTGTAACAAGCTGTGTTTGCAAAAACTGTTAAATCCCCTGTCCATCCCATGCGCTCATCCCGTTGCGGACAATCAGTTGGGATACTCAAGAAATTATCTTTTTGACTCCAGCGAATATTACTTAGTAGTTGATTCAACTCACTATTAGAGGAGCTAAATTCAAAGGTTTCATCCATCTTACTTTGCAATGCCTGTGCAATCACTAAATCCGCTTCTTCTTGACTCAACCCCTCTACTTTTACATAACGGAATCCAAAAAAAGTAAAATGCGGACGCAGTTTCATACCTTTGACCCCATTTTTTATTATAAATTCTTGTTTTGCAGTTCTAAGGTTTTTCTGTATAAAAAGCTCCATTCTGTAATAATTCGCCGAATTGGAATCGCACACTCTCTTTATTTTTCAAGTAACTCGGTACATGATCCAACCTGTTATTTCTTGCCCAAAAATCTAAGATCATTTGATTTTTTTGTATCGAAAAATATCCGTGGGGAAAAATTCTTCCACTACTTCAACAGGCAAATCCAAACGCGGTGTTAATAACGCTGTGTTGCCGTCAATCACCTCAGTTGTTAACACGTTTTTTTCATAAGTGAAGTCAATGATTTCTCCATCATAAATTGAATTTTCTTGAATGCAATTTGTTTCTACTAACCATGTTTCATCTGACCCAAATCGCTCCCAAGTCCCATCTGTATATTCCACTTGCAACTCTGCAATTAGTTGCTGTTTATTTCCGTAAATATTTTCAAATCCACCTTCGAAAATAAAACGACCACGATACCAACCATTTCCTACAATAAAAGAAACCTCAGTATCTTCTATTAAGAAATCTGTCACGTCATAGGTTTGATATTGCTGTAATAAATCATAGCTATGATACCCAGGTGTTAAATATTCATCACCTAATTTCACTCCGTTTATATACACTTCATACAACCCATGAGCCACAGTATATAATCTTGCCTGTTTAATTTTCTTTAAAAACGAAAATTTCTTGACGAACGATATCGACTCTTTGGTCTCCTCTTTATATGAAAGCCATTTAGCTTCCCAAGGTTCATTCATTTTTGAAGTTTCAAAAGTACTAATAGCTTCAATCTTGCCAAAGCATACTCTCCAATAATACTTTGTTTTTGGTTCTAAAAAGTTTGCATTCGTTGAAATAGTATTAAAACTACTCTTGGTTGTTCCACTCCATAAAATTTCAGCAAAGGTTTCACTTTTAGAAATTTCCACGCTACATTCCTCTAATGGTTCTAACTGACCTTCCAATCTCCAAGAAAATGTCAAGTAATCAAAACGATACCCTAAAGGAGCCTTCACTCCATTCACTTTTAAATGACTAATCTTCATTTTTTAACTCCTCCAAAAGATTGTTCTCACAAAATGGATTTACTGGACTTACACCTTTAAACGAGCTTTCTCCTGTCACTTTTTTAATAGCCATTTCAATAAAATGATCGTAGTTACAATATGCATTAATCACCGTATCGACCATTGGCAAATCGTACAAATGGTATGGATTCCCAAAACTGAGGAGCATCGTAGGAACTTCTTTTGTAAACCAAGGTAGGTTATTCCCTAATCCAAATAATGTGTGCCAATGAACACGAGTAACTGTCTGGTTACTTGCATTTTGTATATTCGCAACATATAACACCGCATCATAATCATTTGAAAATGAAGTTACCGTTCCTAAATCGAAAAAGTTTGTTTCAGGTTCATAAACTGTAATCTCAAAATCTCGTTTCTCTAATTCCGCCTTAACCTTTTCTAGCACTCTCTCATTCGAATCAAACGAACCTAATAATTGTAAAAGGACTCTCTTATGCTTCTCAACACTTAACGGAAGCATATTTTTTGTGTATCTTTTACAAGAGTTATAGATCGATCTGCCAAATCTAGTTGCTCTTCTCTAAATTCTTCAAACTTTGCTGTCCCGTGGTTAATTGTTTGATGCAACCCTAACGATGCCTTTGTTGCTAAAATTCGAGTAACAGCTTCATCTAATCTTTCTTTTGTTAGAATTCCTTTCGACAATCCATCTTTCATATATTGGATATCTTCTTCTAAAACACGGTTAAATAGTAACATGTCACAACCCGCTTGAATGGTATATGGTACTGCTTCACTTCTCTTCATCGCTGAACAAAATCCAACCATCGGAGTTGCATCGGTAATCGTAAGTCCATTAAATCCAAGTTCATTTCTCAATAAATCTTGAAGTAATTGAGGACTTAACGTTGCAGGCATTTCATCCCCAGAATATGCAGGAAAACGCAATGTGTCCAACCATAACTGCTTTTCGAACCAAAAATCAATTAACTCTTGATACACTTTACCAAAAGTTTTTTTCCAATTATCTACTGATAAAGAATTAATGGAAGTAAGTAAGTGCTGATCTCGTTCATCTACTCCATCTCCAGGAAAATGTTTAATCGATGTCATGATTCCATTATCATGAAACGCTTGTATATACTCTTTAGCATTCTTAATCACTCGTTCTACATCGCTTCCATATGTTCGAACATTTGTAATTGGATTTCTAAAGTTCAAATCTAAATCTACAACAGGCGAGAATCCAAAATTTACACCTACCGCTTTCCCTTCAGAGGAGGCAATTTTCCCTAATGTATATGCATCGCTTGTTTGATTTGTTGCTGCAACTGCCATTTGATTTCCGAAAGCTGTTCCTTCTATAGATGAGCCATTTCCACCATCTTCTAGGTTGGCAGCTGTTAATAGTGGCACTTTACTTGTTCGTTGCATATATTCATAAGTTTGTTGTACCTCTTCAGCCACTCCAGGTCTGAAATAAGCCGCCAATACCGAGACTTCTCAAATGATTCAGATATTCTTTTTCAGTTGAAAATCCAATTGGAAAAAATAATTGCCCAATTTTTTCATCTTCAGTTAATCCATTTAGGGTATTATTTACCCACTCAATAGCAGTCTCATCTAAATAAAATGGTTTTCTTTTTAAATCCATTATCTTTCTCTCCTTATAGCACAATTAGGGAGAATGCAATTTGCATCTCCCTCAATGTCTTATTGTTCTGATAGGCCTTGCGAACGTTCTTGAAGATTCTTTACAATCTCAGGTAATTTTTTATCTAAATCATAGAAGAACATCAACACAATCGAAATAATACCTAGTAAAATTGGAATATATGCAAATAATGCTTTAATTGCAAAAATCGTTCCTGGTGTTTGAGCTGCTGCACCTGCTACATATCCCCCGATTGACATTACAATCCCAATCAATAATCCTCCTAAACCTGAACCAACTTTTTCTCCAAAAGTTCCAGCAGAGAAAATTAATCCATCTGAACGAATCCCAGTTTTCCATTCACCATAGTCTGCTACATCACCTAGCATCGCATAACTAGCTACAGCAGTTGGAGCTAAACCAAGACCACGAACAATTAATCCCACTTTGATAAGGTCATAATTTTTCAGGGAATAATGCTAAGATTATTGTTCCTAAAATAACAATTGCGTTCCCAAAAATCATAGCATTGCGTTTTTGACATTTTAGCCATAATAATAGGTGTAAAGAATGAACCAACGATAATTGGTGCAAATGATAACATCCCAATAACTGCTACTTTTTCAATATCTCCAAGAATATATTGGGCATAGTAAATATTGATACCACCTAGTCCTGCACTAATAAACCCAATTAACATTGTTGTAATCATAATAATCCAATATTTATTTTTTAAATAATGCTTTTACATTATCCATGACAGGTACTTTTTCAACTTGTCCATCTACATAATCCTCATTCGTTTCTAAGACACGTTCTTTTGAGTTTTTATATAAGATTGTTAATAATACAGCGGATACAAGTGCAAATACTGCAGCCATTTTAGTCCAAGATGATGCTTCGGTCACATTTCCAAACATACCAACTACTTTTAATACAATCCCATTTACTAGAAACGCTCCTAAGAACCCAAAAATTGTTCTTGATGTTGATAAAAATCCTCGTTCTTTTGAATCAGAGGTTGTAGTTCCTAACATTGTATTATATGGAACCATTGTCATTGTATAAACACCTGCTAAAGAAATAACATAAGTAGCAAATGCATAAACAGCCTTCATTTCTTGTGGTAAGAACGACGGTGAAGTAAATAAAAGGATAAGTGCAAGTGCGTATGGAAGAATCATTCGTTTAATCCATGGACGTGCCTTTCCTTTTGCAGTTGATGTACGGTCAACAACCGCTCCCATTAGAATATCAGTAATACCATCAAATACTCGAGCAAATAATAAAATTGATCCCACTACTGAAATTGTTAAGCCAACAACATCTGTATAGAAATAAGTGATAAATCCATTTGCTGTAGTAATCATCAGATTAGCTGCTAAATTACCAAATCCATATGTTATTTTCTCTCCAATTGGAACGCTTGATACATTATTATTTTCTGTCATTGTTTATCTATCCCTTCTTGATTGAATTAAAGCGTTTTACTAAAATCATATTACTTTGATTTCAATCTATTCACAATGCATTAAAAACAGGTTATAATGAACTATCCACAGTTATTAAGAGGGGTTGTTTATGAATTTAGAAGAATTAGATATTTATTTACGACATATCAACGTATTTGAACAAAAAGCAACGTGAAACAGGTAAATCCGTGAATGATATTTCTAGAGCTGACAAAAACTTTTGACACCTATGTCGATCCCAAATTTAATATTTTTTTCGTTTTCCAAAATCACTATTCTTTAGCGAAGGTGAAAATATTTATATAAATAGACACAATCGTTTCGCTCCGATGATTGAACATCTTCATGATTTTATTGAGATGACCTACATTTATTCTGGCACTTGTACTCAAACAATTAACGGAAAAACAGTACAACTTACTAAAGGAAGTTTATGTGTATTAGATAGAGATGTTCCTCATTCTATTGATGCTTTAGGAGAAGATGACATAATGATTAACATTTTTGATTAATGAAGAAACATTTTCTTCTCTTTTTTTCTTTTTAGAAACCAAAAACCTCACTAGTCTGGAAGCAAACATTCTTGCAGATGTTTTTTTAACAAACAAACTAATCATGACAGATATGTCATTTTTGATACAACTCAGAGTATTGCTATCCATTCATTAATTCAATTATTATTGACAGAGTACTGGTCTTATCAACATCAGGGATCCGAATTCCTTTCTCACTATATTCATTTAATAATGTTGGAACTCGTTAGAATTTACAGCATAAACGCTACAAAGAATTATCATTCCTCTAAAAATTAAGATTCATGAAATTCTTGCTTTTATCGATAATAACTTTAGAAACTTAAAATTAGAGACTCTAGCTAGACATTTTGGGTATAATCCGACTTATTTAAGTAATACTCTCAAAAAAAGTACTGGAAAAAAATTTCCAGGAAATTCTATTGAAAGACGACTAATGCAAGCTGCTGATTTATTAAAATCTACAGACTTCACTATGGATACCATTGCTTTCGAATCTGGCTTTTTCTTCAACAAGTTATTTCTTCCGACAATTTAAGAAATACTATAATCGCACTCCTAAAGTTTATAGAAAAGAGAACTAATTTCTAATAAGAAAAGCAATGCTCCGTCGAGCATTGCTTTCCTTATTTTTTCAACTCTTCAATTAATTCTTGAATATCTTTTCTTGCTTCTTTAATCGGAAGTCCGACATAAACATGATTCATCTTTTCACGTTCAATATATCGATGTTCGATTCCTTCTTTAAGAAGCTTTTCATGTAACAATCGATTATCCGGATAAAGGATATCATGCGTCCCAATATAAATACTAATTCTTCCTAATCCTGATAAATCTCCAAATAACGGACTCACTAGTGGTTGTTTCAAATCTTCTCCTGCCCAGAACTTTGCCACTTCATGAATCCCACTCTGTTTAAGGATTGGGTCAAATGGTTCATACGAGGCGATTTCAGGATTATCCGTTGCAATATCGACCCAAGGAGAAAACAGAACGATCTCCTTTGGCTGTGGTAACGAAAGTTCTTTTAAGTAAATCGCAAATCCTAATGAGAGTCCTCCTCCTGCAGAATCCCCCATTACAATAATAGAATTCGGATTTGTATGTTCTTCTAAAAGTCCGCGATATACCTTTTCTAACTTTTCATATGTCTCACGGTATTGATGCTTTGGAGCCTTTGGATAAATTGGAAACACCACTTTTGCATCTATCGCCTGCGCTATTTTATGCACCATGTTAAAATGCATCATAGACGGTTGCAGAACATATGCTCCACCATGTAAAAAAATAGAATTACTTTTTTTGATTAGCATCTTTGTTGTCATTCCACACAAACACTTGCATGCCATCTACATCTTTTTTTCTTGGACATCTACTTTAATGTATTTCTTTTGGATTTGTGATAGGAACGTCATTCCCCTTGGCCAATTTATTTAATTCTTGCTCAAATTTTTCTGGATTATCTTTTGAATATATCAGTGGTTTTGACAAATAGAAAGAGTAATCGTTCCATTAGATAACTTAAAAAAAGAACGCTTTTCAACTTTTTCTCACATAAAGAATTCCACAATAGATTATCACAGCACCTATAACAATCCCTATTAAAAAAATCCACTCATCTTGATTCCTTCTTTCATACAAAAAAGGAGCTAAAATGCTCCTTTTCATTATAACTTTATTGATTAATATAAGCTAGCAGACTCTCAAAAAAATCTTTTTCAGGTAATTATCTACTTTATTCAAATTTTACTTTATTAGCTTCGTTTGCTGGCTTCATATCGATTTGTAGAAGGTTCACTAAATTCTTATCATCGATGGTTGCATTGCCTTTGTCATCGACCTTAATCGCTAAATAGTGATTGTTTCTATCGTAATAATCCATTCCTTCTAAGTTGACATAGCCATCTCCTCTAAACCCAACGGCAGCTAAACGGTAAATGAATTTATATAAGAGCGCTTTTGTGAAGTCTGTTTGTCCGACCTTTTGCGCTTCTTCAACCATTCCATCGAAGAAAGCTTTGTTATTTGTTTGATAACTTGCTTGCACTTCATATTGGTATAAGTCAACACGTGGTGCTTTTAATTTCAAGTACACAGTATCGCCTTCGACTTTGTAATCTTCTAACGTATACGCTGCTGCTCTTCCTAGGGCATTCGTATTTACCTTTAAGTACATTGGAGCGTAGACTTTAATTGGATACTTCACTCCTTGATACTCCACTTCCCCATCATTTGTAAATGTTGGGCGTGCTTCCTTCAAGAAGTTCACCATATAATCATTCCAAATACGTGTAAAGAATTCCTCTTGGGTTGAAGTCCCTGTTGCTTTTAAAAGCACGTCAAAGTTTTCTTGATTGACAAAGACGGCATCCACAAAGTTTTTAAAGCTTCTAGAACTTTTGTATCAGTGATGCTCTTTTTCTTTTCATTCAAGGCCTCTACTGCTTTTTGCACACCCTCCAAGTTCATCGTAACTGTTTTTCCGCTATTTGATTCAACATATGTTTGTTCGTATTTCGTCATTGGTGCGACTTTTGCATTCCAGTCAAATGAAGCTGCTGGATTTTTAGCATCTGTTTTTTTATTAGAAGCTACCTGTGTTGTTACTTCACTTGTTGCTTCTGTTGTTTCCTTTGCTGCTTCTGATGTCGATTTAGACTGAGAACATCCCGCCACTACTAGTGATAGAACGGCTACACTCCCTGCTAAAAATCGTTTCGTTCCTTTTTTCATAAATGACTCCTCTCATCTCTTATAAAGAATAATTTTCACGATAACTTGAAATCATTATACCATAATCCCTTTTGACCTTCAAAACAAATTTCCGAAAATCCTAATGATAGCAGAAAAAGCACCCTCACTATCGTGAGAGTGCTCGCTTTCATTGATTATTGTAATTTTTTTCTAAATCGGCTTGTAAGGCTGCTACTTTTTTTCTTTTGCAGCTTCTTCACTATCTGCTTTTTGCACCGATGTAGAACTTAATTTTTTTGGTTCTGTACCACTTGGGACGAACTGCAATCCAAGATCCATCTTCTAAAATATATTTCAATACATTTGAAGTTGGAAGTCCGATTTCTGAAACGACACCGTTCGCATCTTTTTGCTCATTCACTGCGAAGTCTTGCGCTAGAGCTACTTTCAATCCTCCAAAGCTTGTTGGAACTGAAGAACGTAAGCCATCTAACAATGCTTTTAATCTTTTGTGGACCTTCTAAACCAGCTACTGTTACAGAAATTGTTTTTCTCTAAGAAGTACCCGTGTTTTTGCGTATAACGCTTGAAGACCATCGTATAAAGTCTTACCTTCGTTCTTGAAGCGTGCTGCTACTTCTGTGAGTAATAACACTGCTTGTACGGCATCTTTATCACGGACGAATGATTTCACAAGGTAGCCATAACTTTCTTCGAAACCGAACATGAATGTATGCTCTCCTGTTTCTTCGTCGTGTTGGATTTGTTCTGCGATGAATTTGAATCCTGTTAATACATTCATCATTTCAGCGCCATAACTCTTAGCAACTGCTGTTGGAAGTTCGCTACTTACGATTGATTTCACGACAAGCGCATTACTTGGAAGAGTTCCTGCTTGTTGGTGAGCGTATAATAAGTAATCAACTAAGATAGCCGCGATTTGGTTTCCTGTAATCACTTGGTAGCTTCCATCTGGCAAGCGTACGGCTGCACCCATACGGTCCGCATCCGGGTCAGTCGCTAATAATACATCAGCGCCCACTTTTTTCCCTAATTCTACTGCATATTCAAATGCGCCTGCTTCTTCAGGGTTTGGAGATTTAACTGTTGAGAAGTCTCCATCTGGCACTGCTTGTTCTTCAACAACGTGCAAGCCTTTGAAGTTTGCTTGTTCTAATGCTTTTTCAACAAGCATTAAACCAGTACCGTGTAATGGTGTATACACCACTGATAATCCTTCCACATCGCTAAGAAGTTTTGGATTTACAGAAACTGTTTTAATTTCTTTCAAGTACGCATCATCGACGTCTTTTCCGATAATCGTTACAAGACCTGATGCTTCTAATGCTTCATCATCTAACACTTTAAGTTCAAGCGGGATTTAGCTACTTGGCGCACATATGCTGTTAAAGCATCCGCATCTTTTTGGAGGCATTTGACCGCCGTCTTCACCATATACTTTATATCCGTTGTAAGCTGCTGGGTTATGACTAGCTGTAATCATAATTCCGGCAAATGTATGCAAGTGACGTACTGCAAATGATAATTCTGGTGTTGGACGTAAGCTTTCAAATACATATGACTTAATTCCGTGAGTTGCTAAAGTACGTGCAGACTCCATTGCGAATTCTGGTGAAAAATGACGTGAATCGTAAGCAATCGCTACCCCACGTTTTTTCGCTTCTTCCCCGTAACTTTCAATTAAGCGTGATAATCCTTCTGTTGCCTGACGCACTGTATAAGTGTTCATGCGATTAATCCCAGGTCCAACAATTCCACGCATTCCCGCAGTACCAAACTCTAATGGTGTATAGAAGGCTTCCTCTTTTTGTGTGTCATCCATTGATTGTAATTGCACTTTTAATCCTTCTTCAAGTGCCTCAAAAGATTCCCATAATTTTGCTGTTTCTTTCCAACTCATTTGCATTCGTCTCCTTCTACTGAGTAATAATATTTTACGTTCTTTTATTATCCCTGATTTTCCGAATAGTTTCAACTTCTTTGTGAACTAAAAATCAAGATTTTGAACTTCGAAGCCGTATTCCTGAATATGTGTTTTCAGCATATGCAAGAATCGCCCTGCTTCTTTGGATAATTTGCGTTGATCGTGTTGCAGGATTCCGAGTTCCATTGTATCTTCTACGTCCAGCGGCACCGCAACAATCTTATCATCATTTAGCTTACTACTAATAATCCCTGAACTGATGGTGTATCCATTTAGACCAATCATTAGGTTAAAGATGGTCGCACGGTCACTACCTTAATGCTCTTCTTATGCTCCATCGTGCTGAGGATTTCCTCTGAGAAGTAGAATGAGTTTTCTTCCCCTTGCTCATATGACAAATAAGGGTAATCTTCTAGTTCTTCTAGAGTAATGCTCTCTTTTTCTGCAAGTGGATTTTGCGTGCTTAAGAACACGTGTGGTTTCGCTGTAAAGAGTGGCGTGAATACTAAGTTCTTTTCTTTGAATAATTTTTCCATGACTTTGCGGTTGAAATCATTCAAATACAAGACACCAATCTCACTCTTATAGTTCGTGATGTCTTCTAAAATGTTTTGAGTCTCCGTTTCACGAAGCGTGAATTGATATTCGTCTCCTGCTTCCTTTTGAATAAAATCAACGAAGGCATGCACCACAAACGCATAGTGTTGAGCGGATACAGAGAATGTCCGTTTCCGTTTTGTTTGTCGTTTATATTTTTCTTCCATCAAATTGACTTGGTCTAACACTTGGCGAGCATAGACTAAAAACTCACGCCCTTCTCCCGTCAATGTAATTCCAGTATTCCCCCGTTGAAAGAGGGTGATATCCATTTCTAATTCCAACTCACGAATGGCCTTTGATAAACTTGGTTGGCTGACATATAAGTCTTTTGCGGCTTCATTCATAGAGCCTTTTTCAACGATTTTCTCAAAATAAATTAATTGTTGAATTCTCATCCGACCACTCCCTTCTATTACGCTTATTGTACCATCTTCTAGCGAAAATAAAAATAAACTCCTCCATGCAAATGCATGAAGGAGTCGATAGGAATTACGTTGATTATTCTTGGAATTTGAATACGACAGAAGAATCGTATAATTTAAGAACTTTTTCAAATAAAATTTTGCTTGCAATCGCTGCTGCAATTGGAACAACGAACCATACGATAGCTGCTAAGGCAACATTCAATCCAGCATCGATAGAAGCTAACGGTCCTACTAACCCTACGATACCAAACCCTGCAGATTGTGGAGTACCGCTTACTGAGAAGAGCGCTACTGGAATCGCTGAAAGAATTGCTGTTGATAAACATGGAATCAAAATTACTGGATACTTGAATAAGTTAGGCATCATTAATTTCATTGCCCCTAGAGCGATGGCTAATGTTACCCCTGATTTATTGACTTTCCATGAGTGAACCACTAATGCTACGGCTGTTGCAGCAACCCCCATAGCAGCGGGCCCCGGCAGATACACCGTTTAATTGAATTGCTAAACCAATCGCTACAGTTGAGATTGGCGAAATGATTAATGTTGCGAAATGAGCAGCAGATTAAGATTGACATCAAGATTGGTTGTAATGTTGTGAACTCGTTGATGACTTGACCAATGGCTGCTGTAATCATTTTAACGTATGGTAATAGTAATAATCCGATAAATGCAGATCCCACCCCAACGACGATTGGCATTGCAACAACGGCAGTTGAACCAAATTTATCTTTGATCAGCATTAACATTCCCACAGCGATACCAGCAGTGACCATTGTATTAATCAAGTCCCCTGTTCCAGCACCGACATATTTTTGAAGTTCTGCATTATACGTCACTACCCCACTGGCTACGAAGCAGGCCCCTGCAACAACCATCATCGGCATTGGTTTAAATCCGAATTGTAATGCAATTAAGCCCCCGATAATAAGTGGAGTTGCTAATTGGAAAATAACCGCGATTTGCGTAATGGTTACTGCGATTGGATATTGACTAAAATGTTTTAAAATTGCTGAAAGAACGGCATTTGGAATCAGTCCGACAATAACCCCTAGAGCTGTCCCTGCTAAGATTTTATTGATAAAAACTGAAGCCGTCATTTTTTGTTTTGCTTGTAGCTTCCATAGTTTTGTCCCCTCTAATCTGAGCTATTTTAGCTCCAAGAATTTGTTCTTTACAATGAACCAATGCTGTTAAAAACTCACAATATGGTGTTGGAACGCCATATTTTTGTCCTTTACGCACTACCGCTCCGTTGATGTAGTCGATTTCTGTTAAACGATTATTTTCATTTAAGTCTTGATACATCGATGGGTGATGAAGCCCAATTGTTTCACGATTATAACAATTTGTTTCGATGAAATCTACAATTTCTGAAACATTTAACAGAATGTTTTTCATTTTTTTGCAACTTCTGAAAATTCTTTCACAATATTTTTCAACAATCAAGTGTGCAGTCGTTGTAGAGCCAAATTCATACATATTACTCATCAAGATAGTACAAAGTCCATTCATCGTTCCATTTACACATGCTTTCTTATAAATGGCGAAATAGAATATTTTCAGAATAGCTTGCATTTCAATCCTCCACTATTCAAAACATTCACGATTTCTTCGGCATTGGCTTTGTGCTTTCTGGTGTATCTACTAAGTTCTTCAAGGAGACTGTTCCACTACCAAAGAGTTTCACGCGACCAGGACCTTCCATTCCAGCAGTCCACATCGTATTTCCCAATAAAGATATCTTCTTTTGGAACAAACTGTTCAATCACTTCTTCATGTCCAATACCATTGAGTAAGCACAGCACTTTGGTTTCATCATGAATGACTGGTTTCAAAGTCTGTTAGCATGCTTTCTAGTTGCATCGCTTTTTGTAAATAAAGATAATGAGGTCACTCGTCATATCTTCTGTGACTTCACTTTGAAGCACAGCTGGCAACTTCACAACGACTTCTTCTCCCATTATAGTTTGCCTTTGAGTCCCCTCTTTTTGGATGGCGTCCACATGATCTTTCCATCCATCAACTAGGAGCACTTCATGCCCTGCTTGATGGAGCATTAACCAAAAGCGACTTCCCATGGCGCCAGCACCTGCGATTGTAATTTTCATTGTAATTCCTCCTTTATAATTTAAAAAAACTTATTGTTTCCGTCTTTATTCTTTGTTACAATTATTGTGTAGTATTTCACTTAAGAAAACAGGAGATGTCAAATGGATATTAAACACCTTCACTACTTTATAAGTATCGTTGACCATGGCGGATATTCGAATGCCGCTCGTAGTTTATTCATTACGCAACCGACCCTTTCTCAAACCATTAAAAAATTAGAATCCGAATTACATACTCCGCTTTTTATTCAGCAAACTAACAATAGTATTCGACTGACTGAAGCTGGACAGCTCTTATACGATAATGGTAAGAAAATCATTTCTCTCATGGAAGGGACCGTGGCTCAAATTCATGAGCTTAATCAGCCTCAAAAAGAAACGATTCGAATTGGGCTACCGACACTTTTTGCGATCAAATTAATGCCTGAGTTCTCGCGTTTTATGATGTCTCATCCTTCGATTCACTTAACGATGGTACAAGGCGGTTCGCGTGAGCTTCAAAACGCTCTTGTAAACGAAGAAATCGACCTCGGTGTTCTCTCTTTTCCAAAGATTGAGTCCGACATTGTGATTGAACCATTCCAACAAAACTTCGCAGGTTATCACGCAAGTCTTGTCGTTCCTAAAGGGCATCCATTGGCGACAAAAGACTCTGTGACCTTCGAAGATTTAAAGGGTGAACGATTCAGCACTCTGTCAAAACACTTCATGCTTGGAAAGTTATTACACCAACGCTCAAGACATTTTGGCTTTGAACCGAATATTGTTTATGTGGACGATAACTGGGAAGTACTGCTTGCCAGTCTTGCAACGTTTAACTCCGTCTGCATCATGGCTTTAGAGTATAAAGAATTTTACCCAGACGACAATCTTATTTGGATTCCACTGTTGGATAAAAATGGATTCTTCCCTATCGGAGTCGCTTATCGTCCAAACGAAAAATATTCGCAAAACATCTTAGAACTCATTGAATTATTACGAACTTTATAAGGATTCCTCTGTTTTTCATTGTACCCTTCCTTGTGAAGTTTTTTTACCAATTGAATTTTTCTTATAGACGTATTAATTTTTTTCTTATAACAACAAAAAAGGGACGAACTTTTCTCAAAAGTTCGTTCCTTATATTTTTTTTAATTCATTGAACTAGATAGCCCAGTCTCCGTTACGGAAGATTGGAACAACAGTACCGTCTTCACGGATACCGTCAACGTTCATTTCTGGTCCACCAATCATGAAGTCCACGTGAACATCAGCACGGTTTAATCCAGCTTCTCGTAATTCTTCTTCCGTTTCGAAGTTTTTCTCCACCTTTAACGCTTGTTGCATAAGCTGAACCGATTGCTAAGTGGTTTGATGCATTTTCATCGAATAATGTGTTGAAGAATGTGATTCCTGATTGTGAGATTGGTGATGGGTCGCTTACTAACGCAACTTCACCTAATCCACGAGCACCATTGTTTTTCGAATACTAAGTCTTTCATTACTTGGTCGCCTTTTTTTCAGCAGATACTTCTGTGATTTGACCGTCTTTTGAAAGTCACTTTGATGCCTTCGATAATGTTACCGTTGTAGCTTAATGGTTTTGTACTTGATACGTAACCGTCAGCTACGCGGAAGTCAGGAGCTGAGAAGACTTCTTCTGTTGGCATGTTTGCGATGAAGTGTTCTCCTTGAGCATTGATGCTTCCAGCACTTTCCCAAACATGGTTTTTTTAGGCATTCCAAGAGTTAAGTCTGTTCCTGGTGCAGTGTAATGTAATTTCACAAATTGTTCTTTGTTTAAGATAGAAGCTTTAGCATCTAATTTTTCTTCATGTTCTTTCCAAGCTGCCACTGGATCATCAGCGTATACACGGCAAGTTTTGAAGATTTGGTCCCATAATAAATCTACTGCTTCTTCTTCAGTTGCAGCGTTAGGGAAAACTTTCTTCGCCCATTCTTTACCTGCAGCTGCAGCTACAGTCCAGCTCACTTTGTTGGCTTGTGTCGCTGTACGTAATGGTTTTAATGCAAGGCTTAATGCTTTTGTTGATTTTTTTGTAGACGTTCTGCTGACACACCAGCGAATGCATCTGGATCTGCTGAACGAACGTTTAAGCGGCTTGCTTTCTTCTCTAATAAGTAGTTCATTTCTGCTACACGGTATTCTGGAACGTTTGTGATACGGTCTTCAGCAGCGTGTAATAAGCGTTCACGGCCTACAAAATCGTCAGCCCATGATACGATTACTTCGCTTGCTCCGTGTGCGTAAGCTTCTTTTACTAATAAACGAGCTAAAGGTGCTTGGTCTACGTCAATCACAATATTCACTGTGTGACCTGGTTGCACGTTAATCCCTGTTGAGATTAATAATTTAGCGTATTTTTTTCTAAGTTTTTTTGTCGAAATCTTTTAATACCATATTGACACTCCTTTTTAAATATAACTATCTTCATCCTATCATATTTCTAGTCGAAATTCTTATAAAACACTTCATCTAAGTACAGTCCATGAGCAGGCGCTGTTGGTCCAGCCGCATTTCGATCCATCGCTTCTAGAATTTGCTTCATCTCTTCCACTTCACGTAACCCGTCTCCAATTTGAAGCGCCGTTCCTACAAGAATTCGAACCATATTATAAAGGAACCCTTTCCCTTCAAACGTGAAAATCAATTCATCGCCGTAACGAGCGACTTCTGCTTTTGTGACCACTCGTACCTTAGATTCTTTATCGCTTTTTGTCGAACAAAAACTCGTGAAGTCGTGCTCTCCAATCACCGCTTCAAACGCCTTATTGATGCGTTCGACATCCGTCTTGAATGGGTGATGCAGCTCATATTGGCGCAAGAACGGGCTCTGTATCGCAGCTGTCGTTACTTTATAAATATATCGTTTCCCAGTCACACTATAGCGCGCATGGAAATCCTCCGACACTGCCTCTGCTGAAACAATCCGAATCGACGTTGGTAATAAGCTATTCATGGCACGAATCAGAGACGCTGCTTCGATTGTTTTTGGATAGTCGATATGAACCACTTGACCGTTGGCATGAACACCAGAGTCTGTCCGGCCAGACCCACTGACAGGAATGTATTGACCCTTTGACATCTTCTTTAGCGCTTTATTCAGTTCTGCTTGAATGCTATTGCCATTCTCTTGCACTTGAAATCCAACATAGGGCGTACCATCATATTGAATGACGAGTTTATATCGCTGCATCCTTTTCCCTTCTTTCAAAAAAGAGCTTGACAAGTCAAGCTCCTTATTTTTATGCTTTTAATACAAATAATAAAAATCGTTACGGCCACAAGGGATAATCCCTGCAATGGCATCACGCATTTCATAGTTCAGAACACGGTACTTACTACGTCCGTCTCCGCCTTGGTATCCACGTGCTTCCATGGCTGTTGCCAAGTCTTCTGCGCGGTTTAATGAGCTAACAAACAGCGGAATTAAGATTGGGATAATCGCCTTCATTTGTTCGAAGAGATTTCCTTCTCCAAAATCAACCCCACGTGCTCGTTGCGCGTTCATGATTTTTTTGTGCTTCGTCCATTAATGTTGGAACGAAAACGTAGTGCAATAGATAACATTAATGCTACTTCATGCACTGGGAATTTCACAACAGCTAACGGCTTCATCACCGCTTCAATCGCATCCGTTAATTGTAATGGTGCGGTTGTTAATGTTAATAGCGTTGAGAACGAGATAATTAAAACGAATCGTAAGAAGATGAAGATTGCATTTATAATCCCTTCAGACGTTACTTGAATGAATCCCCATTGGAAGTAGACGTCTCCACCACTTGTAAATAAGATTTGAAGGGCGACTGTAAATAAAATCACCCAAATTAATGGCTTAATCCCTTTCCAGAAGAATCCTAATGGAATCTTCGATAAGAGCAACGCAATCAGTGTATAGCCGATTAATAAGCCATATGTTACCCAGTTATTCGCTAAGAAGATGACTAGTACGAAAACAAATGTTCCAATTAATTTTGTTCTTGGATCGAGTTTATGAATCCATGAATCTCCTTGTAAATAACGACCTAAAATTAATTTATCGAGCACTTGTGTCACCTCCGTTTTTTTCGAATGTGCGACAAGTAAGTCTGCTAAAGGCTTCAAGGTTCATCGGACGTTCGTCTGTTTGGAATCCCTTTTCGCCTTTTAGCTTTTTCAACAAATTGAACGGTAGAAGGCAGTCCAGTTGCTTTTTCTTGTAACCAAGCAGCATCCGCAAACACTTCTTCAGGGTGTTCCTGTTTTTGACAACTGTTCCCTTTTTCACACACAATGACGTAATCCGCATACTCACTGACATCATTCATTTGGTGTGTTACCAATACAATAGTAATTCCCTTTTTTTCACGTTGGAGTGTTGCAAAACATCTCCATCATTTCAAAAGCGACCTTTTGGATCAAGGCCCGCAGTCGGTTCATCTAAAGACTAAGACTTCTGGTTGCATCGCTAATACTCCGGCAATCGCCACACGACGCATTTGTCCACCAGACAAATCAAACGGTGATTTATGTAAAACCTCTTCAGGAAGTCCTACAATTTTTAGAGTTTCTTTCGCTAGCTGATTCGCCTCTTCTTCGCTGACCCCAAAGTTTTTCGGTCCAAAGGCAATATCTTTTTCAACGGTCTCTTCGAAGAGTTGTGATTCCGGAAATTGGAAGACAATACCGACCTTTTGGCGCAGCGGCTTCAAGTCTTTATTGCTTGTTTCAGAATCAACTACACGGTCCCCAAGCGTTACCGTTCCAGATGTTGGTTTCAATAACGCGTTTAAGTGTTGTAAAATAGTCGATTTTCCAGAGCCTGTATGTCCGATAATTGCCGTATACTTTCCTGATGGAATATTGAAATTCACATCAAATAGCGCACGTGTCTCAAAAGGTGTGTTTGCTTGGTATGCGAAATTTACTTCGTTAAAACGGATGTCCATAACCATTCCACCAACCCTTCTTCATCAAGATACGCTTCAGGAACTTCTAATCCCTTTTCGCGAAGTACTTCGATTAATTTTCTCTGCAAAACGGCACATCGAGTCCCTTTTTCAACAAGCTTTCGTACCCTAATTTGAAGATTTCTTCAGGAGTTCCCAATTTGTTGAATTTGACCTTGGTCCATTAACACAATACGGTCTGCTTGCGCCGCTTCATCTAAATCATGTGTAATCGAAATGACCGTAATGTTTTTTTCCTTATGTAACTTTTGAATCGTCGCAATGACTTCCATACGACCTTTTGGATCTAGCATTGAAGTGGCTTCGTCAAGAATAATGACAGAAGGTTCTAGGGCGGTTACACCAGCAATCGCCACACGTTGCTTTTGACCTCCTGATAGTCGTGCAGGTTCCTTCGTTCTGAAGTCACTCATTTTCACCATTTCAAGAACGCGTGTCACACGCTCTAACATTTCTTCTCGAGGGAGTCCGATATTTTCTAATCCGAAGGCAATGTCATCCTCCACCGTTGTCCCAACAAATTGATTATCAGGATTTTGGAATACCATTCCAACTGCGCGTCTAGCGTCATATACCGTTTCATCATTTAAAAGAACGCCATTAATGAATACTTCTCCGCTACCTGCTTCGATAAGACCATTCATGACTTTTGCTAGTGTTGATTTCCCAGAACCATTGTGGCCGATAATCGCTAACCACTCCCCACGGTTAACCTTTAAAGATACTCCAGCCAACGCTTCACGTTCATCCTCTTCGTGATAACGGTAATGAATATTATTTAACTCAATAATTGTTGATTGCAACGGGGACACCTCTTTCCCTTTTCCTATGTATGTATAAAAATATGTATAAATAAAAAAATACACTTTTTCATGATGAAGTGCTCCCCCGCCAAAAACTTGGCGGGAAAACAACGAGCTAGACTAAATAATCTGAGAAAGAATAAGGCTACCTTTTCAGTAGCCCCAGACTTTCCATCTTATAAGCAAGATGATTATTACCATCATGACGCTCTTTTCAACCATCGAAAAGTGTTCGATTGAATGTTTATTAAACTAATTCAATGATAACCATTGGTGCAGCATCGCCACGACGAGGTTCAGTTTTAAGAATACGAGTGTATCCACCTTGACGTTCGCTGTAACGTGATGCTAAATCATTAAATAATTTTTTTGTAACGCTGTTTCAACAACGATTGATTCGCCTTCTTCACGAACATCTGCTACTTCGTTACGTACAAATGCAGCTGCTTGACGGCGAGCATGTAAGTCTCCACGTTTACCTAAAGTAATCATTTTTTCTACAGTAGAACGGATTTCTTTAGCACGAGCTTCAGTTGTAACGATACGTTCGTTAATAATTAAGTCAGTTGTCAAGTCACGTAATAACGCTTTACGTTGTGAACTTGTACGTCCTAATTTACGATAAGCCATTTTTAATATTCCTCCTTCTTAAGAGTTTCTATTAGTCTTCACGACGTAAGTCTAAATTTAAATCGATTAATTTTTGTTTCACTTCTTCAAGCGATTTACGACCTAAGTTACGTACTTTGATCATTTCCGCTTCAGACTTGCTTGTTAATTCATGTACTGTGTTAATTCCAGCACGTTTTAAGCAGTTATATGAACGAACTGATAAATCTAGTTCTTCAATAGTCATTTCAAGAAGACGTTCTTTTTGAGTTTCTTCTTTTTCGACCATGATTTCCATAGGGTGTGCTTCATTTGTTAAATTAACAAAGATATTTAAGTGCTCAGTTAAGATACGAGCCGCTAAACTAACAGCATCTTGAGGAGCGATAGAACCATCTGTCCATACATCAAGAGTTAGTTTATCATAAATATTTTTTTGACCAATACGAGTGTTTTCGACTTGGTAGTTCACTTTACTAATCGGAGTATAAATAGAATCAATTGGGATTACACCAATTGGCATATTATCAGATTTATTGTAGTCAGAGCGAACATATCCACGACCATTTTTAGCATTCATACGAACATGGAAGTGATATCCTTCAGCTACTGTACAGATATATAAATCAGGGTTTAGAACTTGAATGTCGCTATCATGTTTGATATCGCCTGCAGTTACTACCGCTGGACCTTTAACATCAATTTCTAATACTTTATTTTCATCTTCAGTGAAAGACTTCAATGCAATTTTTTTAATGTTTAAAATGATTGCAGCTACGTCTTCAACCACGCCATCTATTGTTGAAAATTCATGTAAAACGCCATCCATTTGGATATCTGTTACTGCAGTACCAGGGAGTGACGATAATAAGATTCGGCGTAATGAGTTCCCTAAGGTAGTACCATAACCGCGTTCAAGTGGCTCAACAACGAATTTACCAAACTTTGCATCTTCGCTGATTTCGATCGTTTCAATTTTTGGTTTTTCAATTTCGATCATGTTTTTTACCCCTTTCAAAACGTACGTTCAATGTGCGATTGTCCGACAAAATTCAACAATAACAATCCATTACACACGACGGCGTTTTGGAGGACGACATCCATTATGAGGGATTGGTGTTACGTCACGAATTGCTGTCACTTCTAATCCAGTAGCTTGTAATGAACGAATAGCAGCTTCACGACCTGAACCAGGACCTTTAACAGAAACTTCTACAGTTTTCATTCCATGCTCCATTGAACCTTTTGCAGCAGATTCAGCAGCCATTTGAGCAGCAAATGGTGTTGATTTTTTAGAACCTTTAAATCCTAAAGCACCTGCAGAAGACCATGAAATAGCATTACCATGAACGTCTGTAATCATAACAATTGTATTATTAAATGTTGAACGGATGTGTGCTACACCAGATTCAATATTCTTTTTTTCACGCGGCGTTTGCGTACAACTTTCTTTGCCATGAAGAATTAACCTCCTTCTTCTCTAAATTATTTTTTCTTACCTGCAATGGCCTTAGCTGGGCCTTTACGAGTACGAGCATTATTTTTTGTATTTTGACCACGAACTGGTAAACCACGACGGTGGCGAACTCCACGGTATGAACCAATTTCCATCAAGCGTTTGATGTTTAAGTTCACTTCACGACGTAAGTCACCTTCAATTTTTAGTTTATCCACTTCAGCACGGATACGGTCTAACTCATCGTTCGATAAATCGCGAACACGAGTATCTTCACTAACGTTAGCAGCTGCTAAGATTTGTTTTGAAGTAGTAATACCGATACCGTAAATATAGGTTAAAGAAATAACAACACGTTTTTTTCACGTGGAATATCCACACCTGCAATACGAGCCATACTAATGAGTACCTCCTTATATATTATCCTTGACGTTGTTTATGTTTGGGATTTTGACAAATCACCATAACTTTACCATTGCGTTTAATTACTTTTACATTTTTTTCGCAAATTGGTTTTTACTGATGCTCTAACTTTCATTTAAGTTCCCTCCTCTATTTCATTAACGGAGTCCATTATTTAAAGCGATACGTGATTCTTCCGCGCGTTAAATCGTACGGTGATAATTCAACCGTTACTTTATCGCCCGGTAAAATTTTTAATGTAGTGCATCCGGATTTTTTTCCAGATACATGCGCTAAAACCTCATGACCGTTTTTCAAGTTCGACCTTGAACATCGCATTCGGTAATGTTTCATTAACAATACCTTCAATTTCAATTACGTCTTCCTTTGCCATGTCTCATCCTCCTTACTTGTAAAAAGTTTTTTTACGGATTATTTGACGGACTTCTACCGTTATCTAACTTTCTAAGTATACCATTTTAGCTACCATAATTGCAAGATAACAGGCAGTTCCTAGCGAGGTTCGCCCATAATTGATTGAATTGTTTTGAAGAGATTGTCAATGCCGCTTTCTCCATCAACATTACGTAATAAGCCTTTTTGCATTATAGTAGTTTAAGATTGGTTTTGATTGTTCAATGTTAATTTGAATTCGATTTTTCCACTGTTTCAGGTTTGTCGTCTTCACGTTGATAGAAAATCATGAGAACCACAACGATCACATGTACCTTCTACTTTTAGGGTGGATTATTTGTTTTTGTGGTAAGTTGCACCACAGTTACGACAAATAATTCTTCCTGTTAGACGTTGCATTAAGATTTCTGGGTTCACTTCGATGTTAATCACTGCATCGATTGAGCGGTTTAATTCCGCTAAGATTTTTATCAAGTGCTTCCGCTTGTGCTTGAGTACGTGGAAACCGTCCAATAAGAATCCTTTTTTTCTGTATCGGCTTGTTGTAAACGTTCCTTTACAATGCCGTTTGTTACTTCATCAGGTACTAATTCGCCTTTATCCATGAATGATTTAGCTTTTAAGACCTAATTCAGTTTCTTGTTGCATAGCAGCACGGAACATATCTCCTGTTGAAATATGTGGAATTCCGTATGTAGCAACGATTTTTTCTGCTTGAGTACCTTTACCTGCACCAGGTAGACCCATTAAGATAATGTTCATAGTTGCCTCCTAGAATCATAACTGAAGAACTGACAAAACGCATTGCTGCATCTTGTCAATTTCTTCCATTATTCCTCAATAAATCCTTTATACTTACGTTTAATTGTACGTCCTTCAATTTGTCGGCTTAACTCTAACGCTACCCCAACAACGATTAGAAGGTTTGTACCACCAAGCATCAATCCACGTGGTAAGTTCCATAATGCTGAAGCTACCATTGGAAGGATTGAGATACCACCAAGATAAAGAGCACCAACTGTACTCAATCGTAGTAAAGTACCTGAAACGAATTGTTCTGTATCTTTACCAGGACGGACACTTAAAATATATCCGCTTGATTTTTGTAAGTTTTCTGCTACTTTCTCTGGGTTTACTTGTACGAAAGCATAGAAAAATGTAAATACAACAATTAACACTGTGTATAATGTTGCACCAGCAGGTTTTGAAAAATCAAAAATGTTTGTGGCAAGTTGGTACCAGCCAGATTCACTATGATCTTTTGCATACAAACTTAAAATAGTTGATGGCAATGTCATAAATGAACTAGCAAAGATAACCGGAATTACCCCTGCAGAGTTGATTTTTAAAGGTAACCAAGATGTTTCACTTGAACCAGTTGCACGTTTTGAGTATGAGATTGGTAAGCGACGTTGCGCTTGTTCAATATATACTACTAACATAACGACTAAAACAATCGCTACGATTAATGCAACTGTGAATCCTACTGCACGATAAAAATCAGTGTCTGTACGACCTTGAATTTGATTTACATAGAATTCATAAATATCATGTGGCATTCTTGCTACAATACCTGCGAAGATTAGAACGGAAACCCCGTTACCAATCCCCTTAACGGTAATCATATCTCCCAACCATGTTAGGAACATGGAACCAGCTGTTAACACAAGTGCAATCATTAAGAATGTTTTGATCCCTGGGTTGTTAATTAACCCATAGTTTGACCAAACATTAAATCCAAAAGAAATTGCATATGCTTGGAAAAATCCAATCACAATTGTTAAATAACGAGTTGCCGAATTTAATTTACGACGACCAACTTCCCCTTGTTTAGACCACTCAACGAACGTTGGTAGAATATCCATTTGTAACAATTGGACAACAATGGATGCGGTGATATAAGGCGAAACTCCCATTGAGAACAATGAGAAGTTTGATAAAGCCCCACCACTAAATGTATTTAACAATCCGAAAATTCCTGTTGTTGCAAATGTTTGAATTGCTCCAGCATTTACACCAGGAACAGTAACTTGTGATCCAATACGAAAGATAATTAGAATCGACAATGTGAATAACAGACGTTTTCTAATATCTTTCATTTGAACAGCATTCTTTAGTAGAGTGAACATTAGATCACCTCTACAGTTCCACCTGCAGCTTCAATAGCTTCTTTTGCTGCTTGCGAGAATTTATTTGCTTTTACAGTTAACTTGCGTTCAAGTTTACCATTAGCTAACACTTTGATACCGTCTTTTTCGTTTTTAACGATACCAGCCTCAACTAGTACAGCCGCAGTTACTTCTTGACCATCTTCAAAACGATTTAATGTTCCAAGATTTACAACTGCATATTCTTTACGATTAATATTTTGGAAACCACGTTTTGGAATACGACGGAATAATGGAGTTTGTCCACCTTCGAATCCTAATCTAACGCCACCGCCTGAACGAGCTTTTTGTCCTTTGCTTCCGCGTCCAGCAGTTTTACCATTTCCTGAACCTTGACCTCTACCAACACGGTTACGTTCTTTACGTGAACCTTCAGCTGGTTGTAATTCATGAAGTTTCATGTTCCGGGCACCTCCTCTTATAAGTTTTAAATTAAACTTCCTCAACATCCACTAAATGTGAAACTGTGTTAACCATGCCTTTGATAGCTACGTTAGCTGGTTTAACAACTGTTGAACGAATTTTTGTTAAGCCTAATGCTTTACAAGTATCGATTTGGTTTTGAGGACGTCCAATCAAGCTTTTCTTTAAAGTAATCTTTAATTCTGCCATTTTAATGTCCTCCTTATCCTAAAAGTTCTTCAACTGATTTGCCACGTAATGCAGCAACATCTTCAACACGTTTTAATTGTTTTAATCCTTCGATTGTAGCACGAACCATGTTAACTGGTGTGTTTGAACCTAAAGATTTTGAAGTTACGTCTGAAATACCTGCTAATTCAACAACGGCACGAACTGGTCCACCTGCTGCAATTCCTGAACCGGCTTGAGCTGGTTTTAACAATACGTTACCACCGCAGAAGCGACCGATAACTTCGTGAGGAATTGTAGAACCACTAGTTGGAACTTCAATAAGGTTTTTCTTAGCATCTTCAATAGCTTTACGAATAGCTTCTGGTACTTCTTGAGCTTTACCAGTACCGAAACCAACATGTCCATTATGGTCACCGACAACTACTAAAGCAGCAAAACGTAAACGACGTCCACCTTTTACAACTTTTGTAACGCGGTTAATCGCAACAACACGATCTTCTAATTCTAAGTTTCTTGCATCAATATTAACCATGAATTGTGGATCCTCCTTTTCCTAGAATACTAGTCCATTTTCACGTGCAGCTTCAGCTAAAGCTTTTACACGTCCATGGTATAAGTATCCACCACGGTCAAAGACTACTTCTTTAATATTTTTTTCAAGTCCGCGTTCTGCAATTAATTTACCTACAGCAGAAGCTTCCTCAGTTTTTGTTCCGTTTTTCTACATTAGTATCTAAAGTAGAGGCACTTGCTAGCGTCACACCCGCTACGTCATCAATTAATTGAGCGTAGATGTTTTTGTTAGAACGAAAAACGTTCAAGCGTGGGCACTCAGCAGTACCAGAGATTTTACGACGAACACGTGCGTGACGAGTTTGACGCACTTTATTTTTGTCTGGTTTTGTAATCACAATTTTCACCTCTTATTAATTAATCATGCTGCGATAAGCGCAACAAAAAGGTAAATAATCACTAAAATTATTTACCTGTTTTACCTTCTTTACGACGTACAAATTCATCAACGTAACGAATTCCTTTACCTTTATAAGGTTCTGGAGGACGTACGCCACGAATGTTAGCAGCTAATTCGCCAACTTTTTGTTTGTCATAACCTTTAACGATTACTTTTGTATTAGAAGGAACTTCGATTTCTACTCCTTCTTCTGGAGTGAACTCCACTGGATGAGAATATCCAACGTTTAATACAAGTTTTTTACCTTGTAATTGAGCACGATACCCAACCCCTGATTAATTCCAATTCTTTTTTTGGAATCCTTCAGTAACACCAACTACCATGTTGTTGAAAACTGCGCGAGTTGTTCCGTGGATTGTTTTGTTTTCTTTTGAATCATCTGGACGAGTGAATACTACTTCACCTTCGCGTTGTTCTAAAGAAATGTTTTGGTTAAATGTATAACTTAATTCACCTTTAGGACCTTTAACTGTTACTGTATGGTCCTTAACGTCTACTGTTACTCCAGCTGGAATAACGACTGGTTTATTACCGATACGGCTCACTTGGCTGCACCTCCTTGTTTCTAGATTACCAAACGTATGCTAGAATTTCTCCACCTACGTTTTTAGCTCTTGCTTCTTTGTCTGTAATAACACCTTCAGATGTTGATACAATAGCGATTCCTAAACCGTTTAATACTTTAGGAACTTCACCTGTTTTAGCATAAACACGTAAACCAGGTTTAGAAATACGTTTCAATCCTGTAATTACACGTTCGTTATTTTTTCCATATTTCAAGAACACTTTCATGATGCCTTGTTTACCATCTTCTTCAACTGAGAAGTCTTTGATGAATCCTTCAGATTTTAAGATGTTCGCAATAGCAACTTTCATGTTTGATGACGGAACTTCTAGTGATTCGTGACGAACCATGTTCGCGTTACGAATACGAGTTAAGAAATCCGCGATTGGATCTGTCATAACCATTAATGAGTACCTCCTTTATCAAGTAGTAATGATTACCAACTTGCTTTCTTCATTCCTGGGATTTGCCCTTTATAGGCAAGCTCACGTAAACAAATACGGCAAAGTTTGAATTTACGATAAACTGAATGTGGTCGACCACAACGTTCACAACGAGTATATTCTTGAGTTGAATATTTTTTTGGACGTTTGTTCTTTGCGATCATTGATTTTTTAGCCAAACTACTCGCCTCCTGTGAGTTTTATTTTTATTTTTGGAAAGGCATTCCAAGTTGAGTTAATAATTCTTTTGCTTCTTCGTCTGTATTAGCTGTTGTTACGATAACAATATCCATACCACGAACTTTGTCTACGCGATCGTAGTCAATTTCTGGGAAGATTAATTGTTCTTTAACACCTAATGTGTAGTTACCGCGTCCATCAAAAGATTTTTTAGAAATCCCACGGAAGTCACGTACACGAGGTAATGAAACTGTTACTAACTTGTCTAAGAAGTCATACATACGTTCACCACGTAGAGTAACTTTAGTTCCGATTGGCATACCTTCACGTAAACGGAAACCAGCGATTGATTTCTTCGCAGTTGTTACAACTGGTTTTTTTGACCAGAGATTAATGTTAACTCTTCAACTGCTTTTTCTAAGTTTTTTAGCGTTAGATGTTGCATCACCAACACCCATATTAATAACGATTTTTTTCTACTTTTGGTACTTCCATAACTGATTTGTAGTTAAATTTTTTTCAATTAATGAAGGTACTACTTCGTTTTTTTGTATTTTTGCATTTAAGCGATTCATGCAGGATGGTCCTCCTTCCTCAAATTACTGAATTATGCTTTGTTACGACCTTTAGGTACGCGTACCTTTTTCACCGTTTTCTACTTTAAAGCCTGTACGAGTTGCTTTACCTGTAGTTGGGTCTACGAACATTACGTTTGAAACATGAATTGGAGCTTCCACTTCAACGATTCCCCCTGTTTGGTTCGCTTGAGATGGTTTTTGATGTTTCTTAACAATGTTAACACCTTCAACGATTACACGGTCTTTTTTTAGGAAAAGCTCTTTAAGATTTTTTCCTTCTTTACCTTTGTCTTTACCTGAGATTACTTTTTACGATATCACCAGTTTTTACGTGCATGTGTTACACCTCCTTCGATTTTGATGAGAATTATAATACTTCTGGAGCTAATGAAACGATCTTCATGTAGTTGTTGTCACGTAATTCACGTGCAACTGGTCCAAAGATACGTGTTCCACGAGGGCTCTTGTCATCACGAATGATTACACATGCATTTTCGTCGAACTTAATGTATGAACCGTCTTTACGACGTGCACCTGATTTAGTACGAACGATTACAGCTTTAACGACATCCCCTTTTTTTAACAACTCCACCTGGTGTTGCTTGTTTAACGGATGCAACGATTACGTCACCGATATTAGCTGTTTTGCGGCCAGATCCGCCTAGAACTCTAATTGTTAACACTTCACGAGCGCCTGAGTTGTCAGCCACTTTTAGTCGAGTTTCTGTTTGAATCACTATTGGTTCCTCCTTTCAAATGTATACACAATTTGAAATTAAATAATTACTGCTTCTTCAACAATTTCAACTAAGCGGAAACGTTTTTGTTTTTTTGACAATGGACGAGTTTCCATAATCTTAACAATGTCCCCAACTTTTGCTGAGTTATTTTCATCATGAGCTACAAATTTTTTCGTATATTTAACACGTTTACCGTAAGTTGAGTGACGTTTGTAAGTTTCGATTGCAACTACTAACGTTTTGTCCATCTTATCTGAAACAACGCGTCCTTGATATACTTTACGTTGGTTACGTTCTACAGTCATGTTCATTGCCTCCTTTGCTGATGATTATTTTTTTGCAATTCTTCTTGACGCAATGCAGTCTTGATACGCGCAATTTGTTTACGTACTTCACGAATGCGTGCTGTACCTTCTAATTGCCCAGTAGCAAGTTGGAATCGTAAGTTGAATAGTTCTTGTTTTAATTCATTTTCTTTTTCAACAAGTTCAGCAGTGGATAACCCTTTAAGTTCTTTCTTAAGTTCATTAACCTTCATTCGATTCACCACCATTTTCTTCGCGTTTCACAAATTTTGTTTTAACTGGCAATTTGTGTGATGCCAAACGTAAAGCTTCGCGTGCTACTTCTTCTGATACGCCAGCGATTTCGAACATCACTTTACCGCGTTTAACTGGTGCAACCCATCCTTCAGGTGCCCCTTTACCAGAACCCATACGAACCCCGATAGCTTTAGCTGTGTATGATTTGTGAGGGAAAATTTTAATCCATACTTTCCCACCACGTTTCATGTAACGTGTCATAGCGATACGTGCTGCTTCGATTTGACGGTTTGTAATCCAGTGAGATTCTGTTGCTTGTAAACCGTATGTACCGAATACTACTTCTTTACCACCTTTAGCTTCCCCGCGCATTTCCACGGAACTCACGACGGTGTTTTACACGTTTAGGTACTAACATGATTATTTCCCTCCTTTCTCAGAGTTTTTGTTCTTTCTTGTTGGTAATACTTCATCGCGGTAGATCCAAGTTTTAACACCTAATTTACCGTATGTTGTATCTGCTTCTTCCCATGCGTAGTCAATGTCCGCACGTAATGTATGCAATGGAACTGTTCCTTCTGAATAGCTTTCAGAACGAGCGATATCGGCACCGTTTAAACGACCTGATACCATTGTTTTGATTCCTTTAGCACCAGCGCGCATTGTACGTTGGATTGCTTGTTTTTGTGCACGACGGAAAGCAATACGACGTTCTAAGTCGCGAGCGATTCCTTCAGCAACTAATTTAGCATCTAAATCAGGTTTTTTGATTTCAACAATGTTGATGTGAACTCGTTTACCTGTTAGTTTGTTTAAGTTTGTACGTAATTTATCTACTTCAGATCCACCTTTACCAATTACCATACCTGGTTTAGCTGTGTGGATTGAAACATTAACACGATTAGCAGCACGTTCAATTTCAATTGTTGAAACGCTAGCTTCGTTTAATTGTTTACGGATATAATCACGGATTTTTAAATCTTCATGTAAGAATTCTGCGAAATCTTTTTCTGCGTACCATTTTGAATCCCAGTCACGGATGATTCCGACACGCATTCCTAATGGATGAATTTTTTGACCCACTGATTATCCCTCCTTCTTCTCTGATACCACTACAGTGATGTGGCTTGTGCGTTTTAAGATTTGTGAAGCTGAACCTTTAGCACGTGGACGGAAACGTTTCATAGTTGGTCCTTCGTTCACGTAAGCTTCACTTACATATAAGTTTTCAACATCTAAGTCGAAATTGTGTTCAGCGTTAGCAATTGCAGACATTAAAACTTTTTCTACGATTGGTGATGCAGAACGTGGTGTAAATTTCAAGATTGAAATTGCGTCACCGATTTTTTTACCTCTAATTAGATCGACAACAAGACGAGCTTTACGAGGTGCAATACGAACTGTTTTAGCAACTGCTTTTGCAGATGTGATTTGTTCTGACATTTTTCAAGTCCTCCCCTCGTTATTTGCGTTTAGATTTCTTATCGTCATTCACGTGACCACGGTAAGTTCTTGTTGGTGCGAATTCACCTAATTTGTGACCTACCATGTCTTCTTGAATATATACTGGAACATGTTTTCTGCCGTCATATACAGCAATTGTTTGTCCAACAAAGTTTGGGAAAATTGTTGAACGACGTGACCAAGTTTTGATCACAACTTTTTTGTCGCTACCTTGAGCAGCTTCAACCTTTTTCATCAAATGATCATCGACGAAAGGTCCTTTTTTCAAACTACGACCCATTACGGAAATCCTCCTTCCAGAATTTTAATAGAATCAGATTTGTTATCTAGTTAATTATTTTTTACGACCACGAACAATAAGCTTGTTAGAACGAGCTTTCTTGCTACGAGTTTTGTATCCAAGAGCTGGTTTACCCCATGGAGATACAGGTGTTGGACGTCCGATAGGGAGCGCGACCTTCACCACCACCGTGTGGGTGATCGTTAGGGTTCATTACAGAACCACGAACTGTTGGGCGTTTACGTTTCCAACGAGAACGTCCTGCTTTACCGAAGTTAATTAATTCGTGTTGTTCGTTACCAACAGTACCGATTGTTGCACGGCAAGTTGAAAGAATCATACGAACTTCACCTGAGTTCAAACGAACTAAAGTGTATTTACCTTCTTGACCAAGTACTTGTGCACTTGTACCAGCTGAACGAACTAATTGTCCACCTTTACCTGGTTTTGTTTCAATGTTGTGGATTACAGTACCCACTGGGATGTTTGCTAATGGTAAAGCATTACCTACTTTAATATCAGCATTTTCTCCTGATTCGATACGTTGTCCTACTTGTAAACCTTTTGGAGCAATGATATATGCTTTAACACCATCTACATAGTGAATTAATGCAATGTTTGCTGTACGGTTTGGATCGTACTCGATTGAGTGAACTACACCTTCAACGTTATCTTTGTTACGTTTGAAGTCGATCACACGGTAAGCACGTTTGTGTCCGCCACCTTGGTGACGTACAGTGATTTTACCTTGGCTGTTACGACCAGCGTTGTTTTTTGATGATTCCAACAAAGTTTTTTCTGGTGTTGACTTTGTGATTTCGCTGAAGTCATAACCTGTCATATTACGACGGCCGTTTGAGGTTGGATTATATTTTTTAATCGCCACGTCTATTTCCTCCTATTATTATAGTAGTTTTTTCTTTCTGAAGATTAAGCTTCTTCAGCGAATAATTGAATATCTTTTGAATCTTTTGTAAGCTTCACAATTGCTTTACGACGTTTGTTAGTGTAACCACCGTAGCGGCCAACACGTTTGAATTTAGCACGTACATTTAAGATGTTAACTTTTTCAACTTTAACACCAAAAATTTCTTCTACGGCTTGACGTACTTGAATTTTGTTAGCACGTACATCAACTTCAAAAGTGTATTTCTTTTCGTCAGTAGCAAGCATTGAAGCTTCAGTAATGATAGGGCGTTTGATTACGTCACGTGCATCCATTATTGAAGTCCCTCCTCTACTTTAGAAAGAGCTGCTTTTGTGATTAATAATTTGTCGTTGTTTACAACGTCTAATACAGTAACATCTGTTTCGTCAACGATTGTTACGTTTGGAATGTTACGAGCTGCTAATAATGCGAAATCGTTTGAAGATTCTACAACTACTAACACTTTTGTATCAACGTTTAAGTTAGACAATACTTGTGCAAACTCTTTTGTTTTTGGTGCGTCAAATTGTAATGCTTCCACTACAACAAGCTTGTTATCCAATACTTTTTGTGATAATACTGATTTAATCGCTAAGCGACGTACTTTTTTAGGTAATTTGTAACTATATGAACGAGGTGTTGGTCCGAATACAATACCTCCGCCACGCCATTGTGGTGAACGGATTGATCCTTGACGAGCACGACCAGTTCCTTTTTGGCGCCATGGTTTACGGCCGCCTCCGCTTACTGCACTACGGTTTTTAACAGCGTGTGTTCCTTGACGTAATGAAGCGCGTTGCATGATTACTGCGTCGAATACTACATTTTCATTTGGTTCAATTCCGAAGATCTCTGAGTTTAATTCGATTTCTCCGTTTGTTGTTCCATCTTGTTTAAATAATGTAACTTTTGTCATTCTCTCGTTCCTCCTTCCCTATTTATTATTTAGATTTAATTGCTGTTTTAATTTCTACTAATGATTTCTTAGATCCAGGTACGTTACCTTTGATTAAGATTACATTGCGTTCTGCATCAACTTTCACTACTTCTAAGTTTTGAATAGTGATACGGTCGCCACCCATTTGTCCAGGTAATGCTTTACCTTTGAAAACGCGTGATGGGAATGATGCTCCACCCATTGAACCAGGACGACGGTGGTAACGAGAACCGTGAGCCATTGGTCCGCGAGATTGTCCATGACGTTTGATAGCACCTTGGAAACCTTTCCCTTTAGATGTACCTGTTACGTCAACGATGTCTCCTGCTTTGAATACATCAACTGTAATTTCTTGTCCTACTTCGTACTCGCTAAGCTCGACATTGTTGAATTCACGAATGAAGCGCTTAGGAGTAGCATTTGCTTTTGCTACATGACCTTTAGCAGGGCGATTTGATAAAACTTCACGTAAGTCGTCGAAACCTAATTGAACAGCTTCGTAACCGTCGTTTTCGATTGTTTTTAATTGAAGAACAACGTTTGGAGTTACTTCAACTACTGTTACAGGAATAAGTTCACCTGCTTCTGTAAAGTATTGAGTCATCCCTACTTTTTTGCCTAAGATTCCTTTGGTCATGGTTACACCTCCATTTTTCTATTTATTATAATTTGATTTCGATGTCAACGCCGCTTGGTAAATCAAGCTTCATTAAGGCATCAACAGTTTTTGGCGTTGGATTAACGATGTCGATCAAACGCTTGTGTGTACGCATTTCAAATTGTTCGCGAGAATCTTTATATTTGTGAGTCGCACGAATAACTGTGTAAAGCGATCTTTCTGTTGGCAATGGAATTGGACCAGCTACGCTAGCACCAGTTCTTTTTGCTGTTTCTACGATTTTTTCCGCTGATTGATCAAGCGCACGGTGTTCGTAAGCTTTCAAACGGATACGGATTTTTTGTTTTGCCATTGTCTTTCCTCCTTCGTCTAATGTTGTCATAAGACTAGCTCCACGCGAATTTCCGACTTGACCCTTTCGTGGCAAAGCGTCCGGGCGTGTCGCAACCTCTCGTTTCATAGCTCCCCTTCTTATTTTAAGAGGGGGTATGCTGCTTTAGAATTTACATTCCTCTGCGGCACTTTTAATAGTATACAAGATTCTTTTTTTGATTGCAAGCGAAAACCGTTGATTTAACAACATTTATTTATGCACACGCGCCCGTGTGTTCCATTTTGTTTTAAACCCTTTACAAACGTTGTTATATCAACGTTTTTGGCATTTTGCTTTGTTTTTTGTTTTTCGCTTTCAATTGTCTGACATTTTAATTTAAAAAATTTTAATAAAAAAAGACTATCCAAAATTGGATAGTCTTGAAAATCATTTTTAAGAAAAATTATTTTTCGATAGAAGCTACTGAACCAGCACCTACTGTACGTCCACCTTCACGGATAGAGAATTTAGTACCGTTTTCGATAGCAACTGGGTGAATTAATTCAACTTCCATAGTTACGTTGTCACCAGGCATTACCATTTCAACGCCTTCTGGTAACAAGCAAACACCAGTGATGTCTGTTGTACGGAAGTAGAATTGAGGACGGTAGTTAGTGAAGAATGGAGTGTGACGTCCACCTTCTTCTTTAGTTAATACGTAAACTTCAGCTTTGAATTTAGTATGTGGAGTGATTGTTCCTGGTTTAGCAAGAACTTGTCCACGTTCGATGTTGTCACGTGTAACACCACGTAATAATGTACCAATGTTATCCCCTGCTTCAGCATAGTCTAACAATTTACGGAACATTTCAACACCTGTAACAGTTGTTTTAGAAGTTTCTTCTGAAATACCAACGATTTCAACTTCGTCACCAACACGAACTTGTCCACGTTCAACACGACCTGTAGCAACAGTACCACGACCTGTGATTGAGAACACGTCTTCGACTGGCATCATGAATGGTTTGTCAACGTCACGTTCTGGAGTTGGGATGTATTCGTCAACTGCAGCCATTAATTCTAAGATTTTTTCTTCGTATGAAGCGTCGCCTTCTAAAGCGCGTAAAGCAGAACCTGCAACAACTGGAGTGTCATCGCCTGGGAAATCGTATTCTGATAATAAGTCACGAACTTCCATTTCTACTAATTCTAATAATTCTTCATCGTCAACCATGTCAACTTTGTTTAAGAATACAACGATGTAAGGAACACCTACTTGACGTGATAATAAGATGTGTTCACGTGTTTGTGGCATTGGGCCGTCAGCTGCAGATACTACTAAGATAGCACCGTCCATTTGAGCAGCACCAGTGATCATGTTTTTAACGTAGTCCGCGTGTCCTGGGCAGTCAACGTGAGCGTAGTGACGAGTGTCAGTTTCGTACTCAACGTGAGCTGTGTTGATTGTGATACCACGTTCGCGTTCTTCTGGAGCTTTATCGATTGAACCGTAATCTTGAGCTTGCGCGAAACCTTTCTTAGCTAATACAGTTGTAATAGCAGCAGTTAATGTTGTTTTACCGTGGTCAACGTGGCCGATTGTACCAATGTTAACGTGTGGTTTTGAACGGTCAAATTTTTCTTTTGCCATTTAAATGATTCCTCCTAATAATTGAGTTTTGTTAGATTCTATAACAGTATCTACCGATTGTAATTATACCAAAGAACTCTCTTAAAAATCAACTGGTTATGACTGACATAACCAGCCGATTCAGTTCATTTGATAGGATGCAGTGCTAGAGATTATTCTCCGTTACCGCCGTTTTTCTTAATGATTTCTTCTGCAATGCTCTTAGGAACATCTTCATAGTGGTCAAATGTCATACTGAAAGTACCACGACCTTGTGTTGCAGAACGTAATGTAGTTGCGTAACCGAACATTTCTGATAAAGGAATCATACCTTTAACGATTTGTGCGTTACCACGAACTTCAGAACCTTCAACACGTCCACGACGAGCGTTAACGTGTCCCATTACATCTCCGAAGTATTCTTCAGGAACTGTAATTTCAACAGCCATCATAGGTTCTAAGATAGCAGGTTGAGCTTTCTTAGCAGCAGCTTTCAATGCCATAGAAGCGGCAACTTTGAAGGCTGTTTCAGATGAATCGACATCATGGTATGATCCATCGTAAAGTTTAGCTTTGATGTCAACTAATGGATAACCAGCTAATACCCCGTTTTCCATAGCGTCTTTCAATCCAGCTTCAACTGCAGGGATGTATTCACGAGGAACTACCCCACCGACAATAGCGTTTTCGAATTCGAATCCAGCACCTTCTTCGTTAGGAGTAAATTCAATCCATACGTGACCGTATTGACCTTTACCACCTGATTGACGAACGAATTTACCTTCAGCTTGTGTAGAAGCACGGAATGTTTCACGGTAAGATACTTGAGGAGCACCTACGTTAGCTTCTACTTTGAACTCACGACGCATACGGTCAACGATGATATCCAAGTGTAACTCACCCATACCAGCGATAACTGTTTCACCAGTTTCTTGGTTAGTGTAAGCACGGAATGTTGGATCTTCTTCTGCAAGTTTTTGTAAAGCAATACCCATTTTATCTTGGTCAGCTTTTGATTTAGGTTCAATAGCAACCTCGATAACTGGATCAGGGAATTCCATTGATTCTAAGATAACTTCAGCTTTTTCGTCACATAATGTGTCCCCTGTAGTTGTATCTTTAAGACCAACTGCAGCAGCGATGTCTCCTGAGAATACTTCTGGAATTTCTTGACGAGAGTTCGCGTGCATTTGTAGGATACGTCCTACACGTTCACGTTTACCTTTCGTTGAGTTCTTAACGTATGAACCTGATTGTAAAGTACCAGAGTACACACGGAAGAATGTTAAACGACCTACGAATGGGTCAGTCATAACTTTGAAGGCCAATGCTGAGAATGGTTCTTCATCAGATGAATGACGTTCTACTTCTTGGTCTGTGTTAGGGTCTACCCCTTTAATTGAAGGAACATCTAATGGAGATGGTAAGTAGTCAACTACTGCATCTAACATTAATTGTACCCCTTTGTTTTTGAAGGCAGAACCACATAATACTGGGTAGAATTCTACCGCACATGTAGCTTTACGGATAGCTTCTTTTAATTCAGCTTCTGAAATTTCTTCACCTTCTAAATAACGTTCCATTAAAGCTTCGTCAGTTTCAGCAACTGCTTCCACTAATTTTTCACGCCATTCTTCAGCTAAAGTCTTGTAAATCTTCAGGGATATCTGTTTCTTGGATATCTGTACCTAAGTCATTAGTATAGATTTCAGCTTTCATTTTGATTAAGTCAATGATACCAGTGAAGTTGTCTTCAGCTCCGATTGGTAATTGAATTGGGTGTGCATTTGCTTGTAAACGTTCGTGGATTGTACGTACTGAATATAAGAAGTCAGCACCGATTTTATCCATTTTGTTTGCAAATACGATACGTGGAACTCCGTATGTTGTAGCTTGACGCCATACAGTTTCTGTTTGAGGTTCTACCCCAGATTGAGCATCAAGTACAGCTACCGCACCATCTAATACACGTAGAGAACGTTCTACTTCAACTGTGAAGTCCACGTGCCCTGGAGTGTCGATGATGTTGATACGGTGACCTTTCCATTGTGCTGTTGTAGCAGCTGATGTAATAGTGATACCACGTTCTTGTTCTTGTTCCATCCAGTCCATTTGTGAAGCTCCTTCGTGAGTTTCACCAATTTTGTGGATTTTACCAGTGTAATAAAGTACACGCTCAGTCGTTGTAGTTTTACCTGCATCGATGTGGGCCATGATACCAATATTACGAGTATTTTCAAGAGAGAATTCTCTTTTTGCCATCTTCGTTCTACACCTCTTTCTATATTTCTAACAATAAGTGAGACCAAAAAGGTTGAAAAACCTTTTTAATCTTACCAACGATAGTGAGCAAACGCTTTGTTCGCTTCAGCCATTTTATGTGTATCTTCACGTTTCTTAACAGAAGCACCAGTGTTGTTCGCAGCATCCATAATTTCTTTAGCTAAACGAACTTCCATTGTGTCTTCACCACGTAGACGTGAGTAGTTTACTAACCAACGTAAACCTAATGTAGTACGACGGTCTGGACGAACTTCAACAGGAACTTGGTAGTTAGAACCCCCTACACGACGAGCTTTAACTTCAAGAACAGGCATAATGTTTTTCATTGCTTGTTCGAAAACTTCCATTGGATCGTTTCCAGTTTTTTCTTTAACGATATCAAATGCGTTATATAAGATTGTTGCAGCTTTACCACGTTTTCCATCTACCATTAAACGGTTGATTAAACGAGTAACTAATTTTGAATTATAAATTGGATCAGGTAAAACATCACGTTTTGCGACAGGACCTTTACGAGGCATTTATAATCCTCCTTTCATTTAATGAGTGTTTTATTTTTTTAATTAATTTTTTAGGACGTTTAGTACCGTATTTAGAACGACCTTGCATACGGTTGTTAACTCCTGCAGTGTCTAAAGCACCACGAATGATATGGTAACGTACCCCTGGTAAGTCTTTTACACGTCCACCACGGATTAACACAACGCTGTGTTCTTGTAAGTTGTGACCGATACCTGGAATGTACGCAGTTACTTCGATTAAGTTAGATAAACGTACACGAGCGTATTTACGTAACGCTGAGTTAGGTTTTTTAGGTGTCATAGTACCTACACGAGTACATACACCACGTTTTTGTGGAGAGTTTGTATTCGTTTGTGATTTTTTGAAACTGTTATAGCCTTTACCTAACGCTGGAGAAGCTGATTTCTCAACTGCTGATTTACGAGGTTTACGGACTAATTGGTTAATAGTTGGCATTAAGCTCTTCCTCCTTCCCTAACGGGTTCTTCTTGGTCCACACTTCCGGGCGGACCATTTTTTGTTAAAAATTAAAAGACATCACTGTCTCATAAAATGGCCTTCTTACCAGTCAGCACGACTGATTTGATTACTTATCAGGAATCAGGTATAAAAGCACCTCTAATAGAATAGCATTTCTCCTTCAACACGTCAAGAATTTTCTTAAGAGAAAATGTTCCCTTTTATTCGGTACAATCTATATAGAAGAAACTTACTCCACAAATAAATATCCACCGGCTTAGCCGGTGGATATTTATTCGATTATTTATTGTTGTTAAAGAAAGACATCCACTCTCCGCGTCTTATAATAAGCATCTCTTCGGCCTTCATACAATTGTACTCCGTCTTTTTCAAAAAGATTAGCTCCTATAATACTCTCCATTGCTATATTAGCTGAATCCTTCTTCAATTTATCCTTAGGACGTGAAATAATCAGGTTCTTTGTTTTTCTGTCACTCCCTTTGAATCGTAAATGCAGTTTCTTCTCAACAAATGTATGATGTGTCATAATTTTTCCTCCTCATTTCTATTCATTATCTAATAAGTCTTACACTTATAAAAACAAATTTAGGAGTTAAATTGCTATGCTCTAAGAGATTTTTTCTGTGAACAATTGTAATTTTGTAATGCTACTTAGGCAGTTTTTTCTTTTTTACTTTCACTTCTACATCATATCCACATCGATAAGCTAAATCCAACAGAGTAAGAATAGTTGGATTATGGTCTCCGCTCTGCAATCTCGAAAGATTTGATGCTTTAAGGTCGACTTCTTTTGCAAAATCTTCTAAGGAAAGTCCTGTCACTGTTTGTAGCTTAGTCATTTGTAACGCAACTCGCTGCATCATCATTTCCTTTTCTAAATCATACTCAAACGTCGGATATTCTGATGAAAGCTTGCAAAGTTTTGAAGTTAGGTACGTCCCCATCGTCCATCTCCTCCTTAACATTTTTTGAAAGGGTTATTAGCAATCCGTGTTTTCCTTTATACCATCGAGCCCCATTTTTGAATCATCTCTTCTGTTAACCCATCTTCTTGCAGTATTTTTTTAATATAGCTGCATATTTTACCTTTTTCTTCGTATGAATATTCAT